>Ga0209208_10000822_pt1 | contig 42125 bp, 22 predicted proteins | sample S1TSphfallax_3_FD_187694 | JGI IMG/M metagenome (GOLD analysis project Ga0209208, IMG submission 187694) | Host-associated microbial communities from peat moss isolated from Minnesota, USA - S1T2_Fd - Sphagnum fallax MG (SPAdes) (version 2) | ecosystem: Host-associated > Plants > Peat moss >... | reverse complement strand
TTTTTTGGGGCACCTTTCTCCTCTCTTTCCAACAAGTGTCACTATATTCCAATGCGTCATGTTCCACATGCAAAAAAAGTGTGGGGACGAATCTTTTCCTTTTTCTTGCATGTGGTTTTGGGATTTTGGGACAAAAACCCTCTCTGTCATGAAACTTGAATTGGGAACTGTGATGGTGAATCCAAGCACAACCAAAAAGGTATGGTTGGCAAGTCATCTTTTTTTGTTTCAAATGAACAAATTGGGTTCAAATCAGTTTCTTTTTTCTTTTTCTTTTGTGGGCATATCATCCACTTTGCACCAATGAGGATTTTCATTCCAATCGATTCAATTTAGTTGAAGACAACATAGACTTGGCAGGTAGGGGGGTAGGGAGGTTTAGGGTTAGGGTTCTAGACAAATGTCATAATGACTGTTGGCCAGCAGTTATTGAGAGATGACCCGGTTATCAACCCGGGTTTTGGTAGGAGATAACCTACTTCAAGATTTCGAAATTGAGAAATACCCCATCAAAACCTTACCTAGTCCTTTGTTAAAATTTTAAATAGTGCCCAATATCCTTTTTTTGGCATGGGGCAGAGTAGTATATTCAGGTAAAGTAATACCCTATTTATGTTCCTTTGATGAAAATCACTTATGTCAATTAATCATACTTATTTGCATCCAAAAACTTTTTCCTTTTTAATCCTTTTCTTCATCCATTTTTATAAAAAAATCCATTTAGGTTTTCATTTTTCAGCTAAAGTCCTAAAGCATGTGAGTAGACTTCACAAAAGTATGCTCCCACTCTTGGCTTTTTGTTCAAAGAGATTCTTTCTTCAATGGCTGCCATCTAAAGATACATTTGTTTGTATGCTTGCATTACTTGGCATGATGGTTTTCAACACCTAGAATGCTATAGAATGTTTACGTGTTTGAGATCTTAGTTCGACCCATTGTTCTCCACTCTGATTGTGCTTGAAATAACAAGTTCCCAATAACCAAAACCCAAATTTCTCCTGTTGACTGCATTTGTATACTTGAGTTCGTGTAGGGTAACTCATGAAGTTCTTTTTCTCAAGCTTTATGTTCAAATGGTAAACTTTGCAACACATTTTGTACATGAAAGGTTTATGCAACTTTTTGACAATGATGTTTTTGATGATATGGCCATGGGGTTAGCTGTTCAATATCATGATTAGTGGTTGTTTCCATTTCAACACATAACACACGAACTAGTTTTTAAACATCATAATCTTAAGCATTATAAACCCAAAGGCATGGGTTTTTGTTGTGTGCTACCATATCAACACTTACACTACAATTGTCCACAAACTCATAAACCAAATAACATAACATCACTCTAAATGGCACATCACCTCCAGATCAAAACATGACTCACTTACAAAACCCATGTGATTTCAAGCCCAAAACATACAATAGAATTCACACCACAATGTACCACAATCAAATATGATAAAACACAAACAAACTTATAATAACAAACTTGTATGGTGTTCCAAAATTTCAAATCCCCAAAAAGTGATTTGGGAACACACAACTTGAGATTATATTCCAAAACTCAAAATAATTCAAACCCCATCCACACTTGAACAAGTTCCAAACTAAAACACCATTAACTACATTAATTTATTTTTACATTGACATATTTTTAATTGAGTAGTTAAATTAACACTATTGACAATTGTCATGCGCTACCATATCTACACCTATAATCATTGTTATATGCACATGTATAAACTAAATAACATAAAATCACTTTAAATGATGCATCACTTCCAAATTGCCCCTCTATTTGGGGCTAAAGTTTGTAAACCATATAGCAAATTTTATTTTATTTTAACCAAGAATGAAAAATTCATAAGGCAAGTGCAAATGTGAACCCCATTATTAATCACCTAACTACAATCCCCCCCCCCCCCAAATCTTCAATGTTCACGTTGTAATTAATTTACATTGTAAATAAATTTATATGATCAATGATCATTGATTTATGATTTAACTTTTGATTTTTGAATTTCAATGTAATCATGCACATGATATAAATTATCCCATTGGCATGAAAAAAAACAATTCAAGCTTTTGTGTACAACTTCACTTTACTAAAGATTTTTTTAAATGGTCATATTCAATTCTTTAGTTTTTCCATTGGTCTTTTAATTTTTTCACAAACCTACTAAACCTTATTACACATTTAACTATTGTTTCATTCAAGATAATTAAGAAAAAATTCAAACCATGAAAATTCAAATGCAATAACCCCATTAGCCTTTTTTCTTTTTTTTAATTCAGCCTTACACACAACCTTGTTAAATGTTGACCATTTAAAAAATCGAAATGATGGAAAAATGCCCAAATGATATTTTTCCATACTTTCCATTCTAGAGTTTTCACAAACATACCAAACACTATTACATATTTAATTATCGTTTCATCCAAGATAACAAAGAAAATATATTCAAGCCACCAAATGCAACAACCCCATTAGCCAAAAAAAGTTAATTTCAAGCCTACACACAACTCTATTATGTTGACCATTTTAAAATAAATTCTTCTCTATGATTTCCATTGGTCTTCTAGAGTTCTTGCCAACCTACCAAATCCTATTACACATTTAACTTTTCTTCATTCAAGATAACTTTATTTTGTTCAATGCAATTGTTTATACATTTGTTAACTAGGTAACAAGTACATGTTAGCACTATTACACCTATTTTATAATAACAAAATGTTAGAGAAGTAGAAAAAAAACATTTCTTGGATTGTTGCATCAACAAAAATTGAAAGTGCAATATACAATAATATTGCACAATCACATTCCTATAATTAAAGCTAATTGGAAGAATCTACAACCACATAACCCAAATGCACCAAGCAATGCATGCAATCTATATATAGAGAGAAAGAAAGAAAGAAAGAAAGAAGAAATATAAACAAATAAAATTGAATATAGGAAAATTTGCACACAAGATGCAAATTATTTTGAACGTGTTAAGTTTTTTTGGTCACATCAAAAACTTGAAATCTCAACAAACAACCAACACATCATGGTATGTACCTTACTGTATGTCCAAAAATGACAAAAAAAACTCATTAATATTCCAATTTAATTGCAATAATAAAAAATGATTTTTATCACACAAAAAATTCACAACTCATCACATGTGTGTGAAGTAAACACACATGTGGTTTTGTCAAATTTACAATGTATTATACGTGATGTTTATTATGGCATATAACACACAAATTTTTCAATTTGACATCAAGTAATGGCCAATGTATTGGATCTTTTTAATCAATGTTGTGGATTTTGATTTTAAATGTTTTTAATGACTATAATAGTTTTCAAAATTGTGATCATGGATAAAAAATAGTTGTACATTTAGTTATATTGTAGGGGTTTGATGCAAAATATGAGTTAGATTTGGTTTTAATGTCTCTATATAATCCAAAACAATTTTAAAAAGGTAAAAAAAATTATTTTTAATGGTAATTTTGGAAATTAATAAACCAAATACACAAAGGTGACATGTACATTTTAGTCATTGGTAAAGATTCTAACCTTGTTATTAATGGTTACTCTTCTTGTGATTGCACCTTATAAGCATTAAAAATCATAACCAACTTTGTGTAATTTGAAAAAAAGATATAATGGTCCCATGAATAATAATTAGAAGCAAACAACTTAATTACATCCATTTGTTGTCATTGATAACTTTGCATTCCTACTCATGATGAAGTTGTTTTAGGACCTTCAAAATTGACATGTTTTTCGAATTCATATCCAAATTACTCCAATTTGCCAACATTGAAATAACTAATTATGTTTAACACAATATCATTATCATCAATGAAACTTGTTTCTTCCATTAAAAAATCATTGATGGATTACCTTTCTTCTATGCAATCTACCCTTACACTACTTGACCAAATATTCTTAATAATCATGACAAGTTTGTTTAGATATTCAACTCCTAGCCTATTTGAATTATAGGCTTGTCAATGCTTTAGTTATATCAAATATGCATTCATTCTCAATATGAAACATGGGAATGTCAACAGTCAAAGGAATGCCACCAATTTGTTGTGCAACAAAAAAAATGTTTGGAACCCTTCATTTTGTGGTGTTTTCCACCAAGTTAGGGGCAATGACAATCCTTGGGCTTCACACGTAGGTGACACAATAAAGACAATTCATTTTTTAACATGCTTGTATTTTCATTTGAAACCATTGCTCAAAAAATAGAATTTTTGTTGGGGTGAAAGCACATTAAAGTGGTCAAAAAATGTTGTCACAAACACTATTTTTTAAAAATTGTGTGAGTTTCAACTTCCACCAAGCCAATATTAAAAGAGGTTTTCATATTTTATATTCAAAATAAAATAGTTCAACTAACAATAATGCAATTTTCAAAAGAAACTACATTTTTTCATTGATAATAAATGATTAAAAAGTATATTTGTGAAAAATTAATACATGTAACCAATATATTACAAAGTGAAAATATATTCTTAGAATAATTCAAATAATTTTAACACTTGATGGAGTATTTAATCATGTATTACATAAGAGTTGATTATACCATTTTAATTCCATACGAAAAGCTCCACTAATGTGATTTCACAAAAAAATATGGACAAGGTTTTCTATTCAAACAAACATAATTATGTTGAAAAAACAAATTGTTGAGAAATTACTTTCATTTGAAAGATAACAAAAATTGTATTAGAGGCATTTGTATCAAAATTCATTTTATTTGTTTATCAAAATACTAAATGAAATCAAAGAAATCCTACCCCCAAAATAATAATAAATATACTATAAAAAATAACATTTTCATGTTTAAAGTGGCCCCTTGTAGTGTGGTTTCACCCAGTGGCAAGTGTTGGTGGTTCAATAAGATTAATAAAAGCAAGATCAAGGAGTTGAAAACAATCATTAAAAGTGACATCAAAGTCCTATTGTTGTACTTTAATGCCATTATTTGTACCATGGTTCACCTTCATGTACCTTTCTTACGAATGCCACATTGAGGCTATTAAAACATCGGTTTAATATCAATGTAAGCATGTTTTTTTTTTTGGCATTATAAATAATTGTATATAATAGAAATGGAATCAAGGTTGCTAAATCTTTTGCCTTCGTGTGCATGCACAATGCTTGTCATTTTGACTCAAAATCCCAAGATTCACAAATACGATGGAGTTAATTTTCTATTACTAAATCTCATGTTATCCATGCACACACTTATTGAAAATGCAATGTTTAAGGCATCAAATAGTAGCTAATAGGCTTGGATTTGATTCAAAATACATTGTTTCATTATTGGAAACATAATTTTTGTTGATTGCTTTGCAAACTACCCATGCAAATGTGCTTTCAATTCATTACATTGTACAATCCTAAGGTTTATTGTTTTCCATAACATAAATGAAAGCCATTTCAATATTATAGGGTTTTTTCACTACTACAAAATGTTGGTGCAATTCATTAGTCCATGTTAAATGGATTGATGAATCCATTGCATACCCATTAGGTTCCATTCATTGGGACCAATGAATTCACTCAAAATCTAGTGAAATCACTTGGTGTACATGGACATAGTTTGTTGTAGTGCTTGAAACATAATTCCATTGCTAGCAAATTTGATTTTAACTAGGGATTTCAATTTCCAATGGCAAAGCTTGAATCACTTAGCATGCCTTCATTATGTCCTTCCTTGATATTTTCATCAATGTGAATTTATTTATTCTACAAAACAAATTGCATGTTCTTTAAACTAACCTCCCAAGAGCCAACACATACATTTCTATCATTATAAACATATTGGCATGCCTTGCTAAATGCATCACCAAAACATGTCCTTCAAACCAAGGACCTACAATTGTGAAAAAAAACATCTATATGTAAAACAAATAAGTAATGCAAGGGTGGACATATTGCCACCTTTGTCCTTCACACAGGTAGTCAACTCATTCAACAAATTGTAAGATACCAATAAATCTTTGACTTGTGTTGTGATCATCATTTTTGCCATATCAATAAATTTTAAAAGTGTCATGTAGTCACATGGCAGGTTACCCACTATGAATTGATGATTTATTTATTAAACAAATGAGTCATGCCCATATCTAAACATCCACATATCAAAAGATGTAGTTCATAAGCATCCAAAGTAGGAAACATAGATTGTTCCATGGTTTTGGTCACTAATGAAAGGATGGCATGTTGAACCACTTACTTTCAATTTGGAAACATGACTTTAAATTCTAACACATGATTAGGCACTTGAACCAACGACACTCCACAATGGAAATCGCCATATAACATTTGGATACAAATAACAACTATTTGTTATTTGTCCTCCATGAATTCCTTTGCCCCACACTTTCATTATAAGGAATAATATCCCTTATAAAATGATTGATGATTGCCCTACATCACAAATTAATAAGCTTCATGGGTTCATTCAAAATTTGTGCAAATTGTATTATCTCATAGGTTTGTATTATTTAAACATGAACATCATGCATTATTTAAACACATAAGTCATGTGCACAACTTTTATGTGTAAACAACACAAATAACACATCGAACATCTATGTTTAAATAATATGAATAGGTATATGACATTTGTGTTTATACAATGTGCACAACACCAATGTTCAAACAATATAAGTAGATGAATGACATTTGTGTTTATTTCATACAAACTTATCAAAAGAAAATTTTGCACGATTATTATTGCCGAATTGTGACCCATGAAGTTTGTGATGTATACCTAGGATTGATCTAATGTTTAAACTTTTATTGTCACCCTTCTTTTGTAGTAACATTTAAACATTTGCTACTTTCCACCTTGCCCAAATATCTACATGTTCAATCATCACATGTTTTTTCATAGTAGTCCCATGGTCTTTACATTATATGTGATCACACTATCCTTTTCCTTATTAAACCACTAAAATGGTAGGTTGGGGCTCAATGGAATGGTTTGCATAGTTTAAGGAATTATAAACAATATTGCATTATTATTAATGGTAGACTTGTGTTATTATTGTAGCACAAAATGGGCAAGAAAGGTGTTGTCATTGTAAGATACAATGAAGCTAGACTAATTATGATACAAAAAGAGGGCAACTAAAATTAGTTTTAAGGTATGAAAACTAGGAATGAACTTTGGAGGAGTTTTGATTTTGGATCATTAGAAGTTGTAGTTTCTTTTAAGAAGTTCATGCTAGAATTAGGAGAAGATACTTGATGGAGAATACCATTTTTTATGACTTTCTTGATGGTTTTTTATTTATGTTTTCAATTCCATACTTTGAGCTCTTTTTTCAATTCATTACAAAGATGGATTTGTATCATTTTGATATGTTTGATTATCTATTTTTGTAATTTTGTTGTTGTTAGAGATTTGATAATGTCAATGACAATATGTTACAATACAAAATAGGAATTAAAACATCATAACAAAATTAGCATTTACCATTTGACAACCATCCTTGGGAATGAATTTGGGGGTAAAAAATCCAAATTTTACAATTTTATTTTTATTTTTGGTTTTTTTGTTATAAGTATAAAAATTTTGTTGTGTGAATTTTCTTTCCTAATTATATGTATTTAGAATTGGTTGAAAGTTTGTTAGGATTGAGAATCTACACAAAACAACAATTGTAAATATTTGAATTTACAACAATCTATTAACCAGATAAGAGTAATGGAATGGGGATGAATTTGAATCACATGGTGACCTCAAGTCTACAAAGACAATTAAATCAAATTGTAATTCAATTGAATGAAAAAAAAGACGTAGAAGTTGAACCACGATTGTTGGATGATGTAGCATAGTTTCACACTCTAAAATATATATATATATATATATATATATATATATATATAATGTAATTAATACCCAAGACAAAAGAACACCTTGCAAGGTACATGATGCCATCTATAACATTCATGGAACCTAGGGAAACACTTATTGGTAGAGCAATGAAATGACCCAATATCCAAAAGAGATTATCATCGAGGGTAATACGTTTCGAAGTTGAACCAAAATGATGGCATGATACAATGCAATTAGGGTTCATTATTACAAAATGTGGGTGCAGTTCATTAATCCTTATTCATTAGACCACTGAATTCACAATATCCACATTAGGTCATGTTCACTAGATATAATGAATTCACTCAAAATTCAGTGAAATCACTTGGCACACAAGCACACCTTTTGTTGTAATGGTTACCCCTATAGACATGCAACAATGGGTACATCAAAAAACAAATATAAATCTATCTTCTCAAGGACACGGTAATTTGTATAGATTTGAGGAGGTATTATGTGTTCATGAAAAAATACATGAAAGGTTGAAGATAAGGTCAACATATAAAGGTATGGTTGGTAATTTGTTTCACTTTAATACAATTTACCACTTGATGAGTGGGAAGAAAAATTGGACAACAAGGAGGTTGAACAAGCAATACCACAGTAGATGCAAATTATACTTTAAACAAAATACAATAGTAGAAGATACCCATTTTGCAACTTGTCCAATGCAACTAAAAATGTCATTTGCAACTATGTGTATGTCCAATACATATAATTTATTATTTTTATGTAGATCAAATTTTAGTTTACAACATATCAAGTAATGATACATACTTAATGATTTTTCATAAGTCTAATGTTTATTCATTTTTATACATATGATGTTTTAATTTATATTTTTAACTACAATAAAAATTCATTAATTATTAAGCTACATGTAAATATTTTTTATATAAATGAATGGTTATGTAGGACAAATTGTTTTGTGCGTATAAATATTACAATTGAATTTGAAAATAGAATTTAATGAATTCTAAAATGTAAGTCAAATTAATTACAAGTATGTTCAATACATGCATAATTTATAATTTTTATGTAGATTTAATTTTGTTTACACGTATAAAGTAAGGATACATAATTATTATATATTGGAATTCCAATGTTTATCCTAATGTTGGATATTAGTTCCAATAAAAAAAAATTAATTTAAAATTTACTAACAAGATTTATATATTTATTATTATACTATAATAATAATTGGAATAATTAGCAAGGATATTTAACAAATGATTATATAATTACATCAAATATTATTATTTAAACATGATTATACTTTAAAAATTAAATTTCATGTTTTTTTCTTATTTAATACTTATTATATTAGTTCATAATAGTTATAACAAATCAGGTAAATACAAATAATAATAGTTACATAACTAATCTAGCCTAAGTACTACCTACAATGTTATTATTACTGATGTTCTTTTAATTCTAGCCAATTATTAATTATAACTACATTATAATGATTATTGTAATGAAAGTACCATTAAAAAATATTGAATTACTATATTCTAGTTTTTTTTAATGAAATCTTAATAAGAAGTTATAACATATTAATAATTTTTTTAATATTGAATAATTATTAGTACTTAACTATTTAATTGATAATTATAATTAATCGCTCAAAATTAAAATTTCAAACTAGTTATCATATTATTTAGTAAATTATAATAATGTATTAAATTTTTAATTATATAACTACATAATTTAAAATGGTTGATGAATAATTATTATAAATTACTAATGTAACTAGCTAGACCTAGTATAAACCTAAGCTAGGTAGACTATTAATATAGGTTTAAGCCTAATTAAGCTTAGATTAGTTTGTAATTCAGTTGCAACTAGGTTACAACTACATTACAACTAAAATGATTATCCTGTGTTGTTTGGCTTCTATTCCCAATAATCCAAATTATATAGAATAATGAACTAAAATTGTTAGAAAAACACAATAATCGTGAAAAAATAATAACCATTTGGGATGAACCAATTCAAAAGGCTAAATCCTAATTAAGGTTAAATAAAATCAAATAGGATTTCATTTGTTAAGTGTCATGCTACCTAGGTCTAGCCTTAATTTAAGCCTAAGTTAAATGGCATATGTTTAGGCTTAACCTAGGTTCCTAGGTTTAGACCAAACCTATGTTTAGGCTAGGTGGCCAATGTTTAATCACCACATGGCTTAACCTATGGATGTGAATGTGTAATGTGTCAACATTGTGACTATGCCATGTATCAACAAACCATTAACTAGATGTTCAACTTACATAATTACAACCTAGTTAAAATTGCAATTGGAATTTTTTGTTGACATCATGCCCAATTAACAGATGAAGTTCATTTAATAGTTGAGAATAATTGAAAACAATTTCCGATTATAGTGATATGTAGTTTGGAATTAAAATGGTAAGTAGTGAAAAATCTTGTGGTGTTGACACACTATTGACCATTTTAGCTAGAATGTCATTTTTGACTTGTACTTGTAAACTTTTTTGGTTTATAGTTGAAAAAACCATTTCCCAATTGCAAAACAAACTTTGCAATTACACTAGTTCCTCTTAACTATTTTTTATAGTTAAAATATAGTTGGAAATTTAGTTGCCAAAAAAAGATTTTTCCACCAATGCAACTAGTTTTGTACCAATGAAATCTATAATGGTAAAACCTCATGAAGATGTACCTATGCAATTAACCATAGGAATATTGTCACATGCAATAGTTATTACCACATTGGTACCACCACATCTTAGAGGAAACCCTCCTAAACCCCTAAGAGGCACTAGCATTTGTGCAACTTGTAATATCATATTTTAGGCCTTACATGAGACCTTTAAAATATCATGAATACAAGAAAGGTTCTGATATGGATGTTCATATTAAAATATTTATAGCTACCATTAAAGCTAATGGTGAAATGATAAATGAGGAAATAAAAAATATGTTTAATTTCAAATTGAAGGATAATGCATTAGATTGGTGTAACAATTACATGAAAAATCATCCACACTATAGAATTGTAGATTTAGAACATGCCTTTTGTAAACATTACATGATAGTACATAATGATGAACAAATGTACCTACAACTCAATAATTTAAAGCATGAAACAACAAAAAGGGTGCAGGTGTATTATGAAAGATTATTAAAGTTAACAAATAATCTACACTTTTGTGTGATGAAAGTATTTTTGTACTTGAAACGCATAGTTCGTTATTAGTACCGCATACATCAATAACATGAATGGTGGTTGTGGGGAACCAAGTAGTTGTGAAACCCAACATGTATTATACAAATTGTCATTATACAAACCATAACATGAAACATGCAGGAGTAAAATAAGGAAAAACCCACTGTAGTTATTGTTGAAGTGAATGCACACATTGTTAAACCCCCAAGACCATTCAATTATCCTTGCCACATTTGTGGGATTGTAGGCGACAATCAACCAACTATCCCAAGTTTGGAAAAAATGCAAATTGTGTTTAAGGACAAAGGTGGAAAATTTGTGGAAAGCAAACTTATAACTGAAGTAAAAGTTACCATTGCCTTGGTTAACATGGTTGATGTCCATTTTGCAACTACTCAAAATAAGGCCATTGAAGAACATGTTTTCAAATATTGAAAACCAAGAAAGAACAAAAATACAATAGACTAGGAAGTGGAAGAAAGTTTTAAAAGTCCATGGTGGAAACCATACAATAAATGCAAATTGCCACTCCACCATTTGGAATTAATACCTTTTACTATAGTTGGGGAATGGACTACCAGTTGGGCAATGATGCCAAGTTTAATTGATCTTGTAGAACCAACCAAGTCATAGGAAGTACCTTCTACCTCCCCAAGCAAGTTCATATTTGTAGAAGAGATCTTTCACAATGTCAATAAACATATGTTAAAAACCATTTGCACATTGAATCTTGGATAATTATTCAAAATTGCACATGACCTCAAGAACCATGAGAAAATGTAATTGGCCTTGCAACTCAATTTGTGAGTTGCAATGAACACTTGCAATTCACTATATTTATACGTTGTGAATTCTAATAGACAAATTGCATGAGTTGCAAAGTTGCAACTCATTATGTATACGTTACAACTCAATTGTAATTTAGTTAAAACAATTCATTTTCAATTACTATTCAACTCCATTATAACTACACCCATGATCATGTTGATGTCATTAATTATCATCCATTTATTAAAATTTGACACATGGCATTATGAAGATTTTTTGACATTAAAAAAATTTGTAATATTAATACCATCATCCATTACGATTGTTAATAATGATCTAAGATTGTGACATGTGGCATAATAAAAATTTGCCACATGGCATCTTAATTGTATTATGGAATATATATAATAGCTAGGTAGGCCATACATAACCATAGGTAGCTAGGCTAATAGGTATTAAAACCTACATACCACGTATTTACCTAGGACCTACCTACCTAGGTAAAAAAATAGAACCTACTTACTTACCTAGGTAAATAAACATGTAGGAAAACACAAGACTAAATGCATTAAAAAATAACCATGAAATTTTATTTTTTATTTTATGTTTTGGTTTTAAGGTTAAGTTTTTTTCAACTCATCCCAAAATGGCACATGTATTTAATTTGAGAATATAAAAAAACAAATCTTCTTTATATAGTTTGTAACATGGGATTCAAAGACAAAACATATAGGTTAAATCTTTTAGTTGTTCATTAGTTGCAATTGAATTACAACTATAACATTCAAACATTCAAGGCAAGCCAACTCCAAGGGGAGGGCTCCATTGTTTTCTATGTCTAAACAAAACTTGAACCTTTCATGTTGGCACATTTAGTGCATTAAAAATCATCAAAAATGGAATAAAATTGAAAAAAGTATGGTCTCTCAAAATAAAGGGGTCAATAACTAAAAAAACAAACCACCAAATGTTGTAAAGGCCGGTTCCCAAACACCCACAAGATTGCTTGTATGTTGTTTTTTTGTTGTTAAAAGTTCAAAAATAATTTGTAGAATTTTAGGTGGCGCTCTTATAACATTTTAAATCGTCTAAAATGAATAAGAAATAAGAAAGTTATGAAGTTTGAAAATAGGAGGGGTCCAAAGAAAAAAAAAAACAAACAAAACGTGTTTTGTAAGCTGGAAAACATATTTCTCTTATTATTATTATTTTATTAGTCATTTTCCTTTGCACTTCAAAGATGACTAGAACTTGAAGTAGTGCTTTCATAACATTATAAATCACTCAAAATGAAACACATATGATGAAGATTTAAACAAGTGATGAATATGTATCCTTATTAAGTTATAAATAATTGTTTTATAGTCATGACATAGTTGAACATTAGTACTTTAGTAGTGGCGCATTAATGGCCATACTGATTGTATCAATGGGAATCATAATCGGAAACTAGTTGCAAATGTACCCCATAATGGGTGGTGGAAATGTGGACATGTGGCATAATCACATATATGTACATCGTACACTAGTTGCAACATAGTTATTGTTTTAATGACACATTGATAATAATTATGAAGTAGTTGTCACATGCAACTACAATGCAACTCCTTAAAAACTCAAACATGGTTGACTGCATATGTATATACGATGTATATAAATTATCGTATAAAAGACCTATTTTCAACTAATTTGCAACTATAATATAATTAATTGATTTTCTAACATGATAATTTATTTATTAATACACCATGTTTCTAAGGGGATAGTTGCACAATAGTTGTAATACCCAAAGGATAATTGCATAATAGTTGTATATGAAACTTTTTTGAGTTTTAGTTGTAAGGTAATGTGGTTTCAACACACAATTTCTCATAGTGAGAAATATTTATGGTAGAAATTGCACATGTAGATAAACCACAAATCTGTATTAAGACCATTCTAAACAAAATAACTAACCTTATAATCGATATTGGTAGGCAAATAGTTGTTATAAATAACCAGATGGATGTTATAGATGTGCAAATTGGGAAGAACACTATGGAGGATGCATTCTTGGATGGTGGGTCATGGGTGAACATCATTATTGAATAATTGAAAATTAGGCTAAGGTTGCTTAAACCTATACCTACACTTTATAATATGCGGATGGCATATCAAATTACAATAGAACTAATAGGATTGATCATAGATCCGAAAATGAACATGCATGGAATACCATATGTAACTACATTCATGGTCCTACACAACATTATTATTCCATGTTGTTGGATAGACTATGGCTCAAGGATGATAAAATAACACGTGATTGGGGAAATAACATGATTAAAATATAGGGAAATGGTAATGTCATAACCATAACAATGAAAAAACATTTGAAGTGAAAAGACCAAAAGTCCTATTGAGTTTTGACTATCAAAATGGCATCACATGGATAGGAGGAATGCACATACGAGGAAGAAAATTTGATGTTTATAACACCATAAAGTTTGGCAAAGTTGATGACTATTTTTCCTAGAAAAACCTTATATGAAGTAAGGATTAAACTTCATAAAATTGATCAAACCAATAAAAATATTTACAATTTACAAATATATTATAGTTGCCATGAATTATGTTACAAAATGAGTGGAGGCAAAGGCACTTTGAATAAATATTATAGTTGTGACAATTAAATTTATGTACGAGTACATATTTACTAAGTTCAGTTGTCCACCAACTTTAATTACAAACCTAGGAATACACTTCATTAATAATGTTATTAAGCATTTGATTGATCATTTCCTTTTAAAGCATGTTAAAACCCATAATATGTTTTGTTGACATTTAGTGGGGACCACATAAATGCAAATCATGTTAGGGTATTCATTAATCGATTAATGAATTTTAAAAAACTACATATTGACAAATTGTAGGTACATGAAACCACGAGGAAACAAAAGTGGAACAATGTTTTTTGGAGTCAACATAGGCATCCATAAAAAGAAGTTTACATTTGAAAATCATGTGTTACAATTTTAAAAGGTCAAAAATTCATTTCAGGAAATTCACTAAAAAGTGGTTTGATCTTTATAAAATACATTTTTGCTTACCAAACAATACGGTTTTGTTAATGACAATGGATAAGTTTGATCCAAACTTAGTATTTGTTAATGTGAACAAATTAAAACCTTATTTGTTCTTGGAAGATGAAATACATAGTGCACAATATCCTACACTTGTAAATTGGGAAGGACAAGTTGATGTATTGACGATGAGGAGATGGATGATGCTGAGGAGGCTCAACCCATAGTAAACTTTATTGACATTGAACTATGAATAGAAATTTTTTTTGGTTAAGGTTCAATTGGATGACCTATTTTCCCATTCAATGTTAAATGGTAGTAATAAGCATAGATTTACATGTTTAAAAACCTTAAAGGTAAAAGTGAAATGATGATGGAGGCGATAGTTAGGTGCATCCTAATTTTAGAAAAATAATTGCGAACAATCATTTTTATTTCATTGTAATTTTTATCATTTCTTCGTATTAAGCAGAATGAATGGCAAAAGTTTAGTCAAAAAGTTAAAGAAGACAACATGAGAGAAGGAAGAAATGACAAGAAAACTTGTGCAAGATAAAGAGAAGGAGGTACAAAACCAACAAACAACTCATGCAAAAGAAGAACATAAGAAACGTGAACAAGTTCCACATCTAGCCATTCTCAATCCACCTAAAATTCTCCCCAAAATTAATCACTTTTGATTCACTCATTATAGATTACATCGTGGAACTATTCAAAACATTGGCAAGATGCCAATTAATTAACCTAAGGCCCAAAAATAATGGATGACATAATTTGTTTATATATGATTTGGGAAAAAATATAATAACATAATCGACACAACCATTGATTTAAAATGTCAACCTATGATTAGCAATCCAATTATGAGTCATGATTTGTTTCAATTTGTCTCAAATTCTTGGGATTTAGTTGTTTTTGTTGTTGTTGATAGTTATTGATATGATGGGCAACACCTTCAAATTCAATAGTCTCTATAAACCTAACCTCATCATATTGAGCTTGGAATTCTACAACCTTTTTCAAAAATGATGGTAAGCCAATATATGTTCACCACTTGTGTCAAAGTAATGGCCCAATGGGTGGAGCCTTCCCTAGCTAGAGGTCACGAGCTTCAATCACACCGACCATTAAACTATTGGGCCATGTGGGGATGAAGGTATTTTGGAATGGTCTCAATGACCCAATTAAAGCTTGCAATGTCTCTAGGCTCTTAGTTGATTTGTGGACCACTTGTTGTCCATGAGATGGTCGTTCGATTAGTAAATGGCATCCATTTTTGCCAACCAATGTTTTCATACCAACATGGATAGAATAGAACGTGGCATGTGCAATAACTTTTGTGTTTCATTGATAGTTGAAGAAGACATTTGAGATGGTGATGGTGTTTACAATTAAGTACCCAAGTGGTATAATGTTTCATGCCCACATGGTGTCTAACATACGACACACAATTCCTTACTTTTAATGAAATTGAGTACTTCCAAATAAGTAGCTACATTCTTTGGTGATTATGTACCCCACATGAAATTGGTTTCAAAAACATTCCTCCAAATCCACTGTAAGCCATTATTCCCATTAATGGCCATTTAAAATCCCTTGTCCACCCATGTGGCAATCAACATATCTTGTAGGTTAATAACCAAAATAATGGGTTAAACATTCCATTTTGTCCTTTGTCAATTTTAATTTGTGAATTTCTTTGTATATTTGTTCAAAAACCCAACTCTTCAAACATTAATTGATATAATTGTGGTGACAATGGGTTTAAGGAGATTGTTTGGGAATGCCATTTGTGTTCCCCCCCTTTATTGCTCCCCTTTTGATTGGATTAGTGGAAGGTTTGGTGATAGGACAATGCAGATTTAACGCCTTTGTTGGATGAACACGTTCATCGCATCCATATCAAGTTGGACTTATGGTATCGCAATTGTGGCTCTTGGAGTTGGTTGTGCACTAAGACTAAGATTACTAGCTAGGTCATGAAAACACTTCCATTTTGGTTGTTCCATACAACAGGAAATGACGCAACCCCAAGTCCCAAGCTAGGCCCAAGATCACCTCAGCTTCAAGAATGCAGAAGTTTGGGGACTTGAGGGTACGCCCCCAGCTTCCAGCACTAAAGGGCGTGAGAGGGGCGTGCTGAAAGCTCCAGGATTAGACTAGGAAGAGGGACAAGCTACTTAGTTATTCGGTCCTGCATCCAAAACCAACCAACAAGTTGGTTAAAACTCATTTTGCACATTTTTAGTGTTGGGACAAGCCACGGGCAACCTTGGATTCACTTGACTCATCACGGCCCGGACTCGGGGGAAGGCACCACCTTCCCCCATATAGTATTCTTTGCGTTGCTCCACGGCACCCGCATCCAAATGGCTTTTATCCCGGGACTCCCAAGGAGGAGTCCCGAAACTGTCCTGATTTGGACTCCCGGGACTCCCAAGGAGGAGTCCCGAAACTGTCCTGATTTGGACTCCCGGGACTTTGGGAACTCATAGCTCCCGGCCCAAACCTCGGATTGGGATGACGTCTAAAGCAAACTTGTAGCTCTTCTCAAGATCTTTCCAACGGTGTGTCGCACTCCATCTGCACACACCAGGATCGGGTCAATTCCCGACTTTTTGTGGTCAGGAGTCAAACTGCTAGTTTGATTCCCGACCCTTCTTTTGGCCATAACTTGTGCTGCAGATGTCCAAATGGCTCATGCGAGGCCATTTTCGACATCTACACTTCAAGGCCTTTCCAACGGTATAAATAACACCTCAAGGCAAGGTGTTTTTCTCTCTGTTGTCGAGCTCTGAAGTTGTGGGAGTCCCGAAGGACTCCAAATTCCCACTTTTGAGAGTGTGAGTCCCATCTTCACATTGGCCTCAAAGTGGGGTTACAACAGGAAATTATTGCAAGACCAAGCTATGTAAATTATTATTCCATTGTTACAAATTGATGAATATTGTGCTTGATGAGGTTCATGTGTAGAATTTAAATTTCAAGTGTAAAGATTTGTTTCACATTATAAAAGTTAATGTATAAATTTTGAAACAACTTCTGGCACATGAATTTGATGCATTTCGTCACTATCATGTTGATGTGGAAAATTGCAAGTGTGCATGAACTAATTAGTGGCACATAGAAGAGCACAAGTTTTCAGCCATTGCTCATTCAACTTGATAAAATTTTAAGATTATAACCAACTAAATCGAAACAAATGAAATTCTGTCAATTGTTAGAATCCTCATCACACTTTGTAAACATTAGTTCCAAATTGACGACCTTTATAACAAATTGATTTACATTATCAAAAATTGGATAACTCATGGATTTGATAATCCACGAGTTATGTGTTCTAAACCTTTTGACCTTGTAAATGCATGTGAGGCAAATTCATAGCTAATATAAAAAAATTAAATATGAATTTCAAAATGAGGTTGAATGCAAAGAATTCCTTAGACCTTTATGATGTTCCTTTTTGAAGGAAATGCACAATGTATAACTTGTTGCATCCATTTGCAATCCCCCTCGAACATTGAAGTAATTTGACATTTGTAGTTTGTGGCATTAGTAATGTCAAGTAATATAGTTAGACATTTGGAACAAATTGGCAAGTTATGTGCCTTTCCTTTTGACATTTCTAACTTTTGAAGTGTGCACATATATAGCTGTTTGTAATTGTGTGTTCTCATAGTTCCAAATTCAAATCTAAAATCTAAAACTTACTTGTTATGTGGTCTTTGGTGCTTGTGTCCTTTTCATTCTATCACTTGAACAATAAAAAACTAGTCTTATGATCTTGCAATCTTTTGTTTTTTCCAATATGTGAGTTCATCAAAAGAGAAGCTTATGAACTCTCAAATATATATGTTTAAAGTGCAAATTGGAAATTGAACAAGTTTCAAAGGGTTTGTGTTTTTTATCTTTTTAGTTTGTGGGTTGTGAATTCATTGAAATAAAAACGTTCAAAGTGGTTCCAATGAAGGTTTTTGCTATTTTTAAGTCACAAGAAGAAATCTTGTTTTTTTTCCACTACCCAAATTCACTAGGTCTTTTAGTGAAATAGGACAAGTTTGACTGATATACAACTTGTATGGTTTTGGTACAAAAAGACTAGTTGATTAAGACATTTTTAGTGAAAGGTTTTTTAGTCATTTTGGATAGTCACATGTTGAACTAGATCATTTTAAAATTTAAATGACATGGATACATGAGGTCCCAAATTAATATGATGTGGAATAACACACCACATCATCATACCAATTTCTTTTCTCTTAGATCATGGAGTCACATATTGTATTTTTGTCATGGCACATCATGACAAAATTAGGTGTTGTGGAAAAAAAAAAAAATTATTTTTTGGTTCCAATTTTTTCAACAAAAAGGTTTTGACACCATTCACCATGATATACATGTTTATAAACTACATTTGTATAGGATAAATTAATGCACACATCCATCAAGGATTAAACTCAAAGCCTCATGGAAACACGTCAAGGTCTTAACCACCAAACCACTTCCTAACTTTATTAACAAAGAAGCAAAAAAACTTTATTGTGTTTGGAATGACATCGGTTAAGGAATTCAAATTTTAACATGGTTTTATTTTTTCAAAATTTATTAAAATGCTACAAATGAAAATATGATCTTGAAGCTTATTCAATAATGTATTAAAAAAAAAGGTTATAATTTACCCAAAAAAATTAAAAGGTAAAAAAAAAACTTGAAATTACATGTCATGAATAATTTTACAAACACCTTTTGTTTAAATTGACCTAGAATTTTTGTAAATTCAAAGTCAATTAAAAAATGGATTCATTAAGTCTTTTTATAATTCTATTTTCATTACATAAATATGTCCAATTTATGTAAAATTAAAAGTTTTGAATTTTCCCCTATATGATTAGGTACAAATTACTTATTGATTTTGCGATGTTGTTAAAATGATAATCATTTGGATAAGAAGATTACCACATTTTGTTATAAACAAGTAGTATAGTTGGAAACTTGATTAAGTCCTTCAATATTATGATTATTTGCAATATTTTATTATAAAATTTTGACAATATATTTTTTTAATTTGAAAAAAAAAATTCAAAAAAATTCCTTTCTTAATGTTGTTGGCCCCTTAAATTGGTAGAAATTAACCACAAGAAAAAACATTAATTTTCAATATAACCATTTAATTATTCCGACAATATTTGTTTAATAAGATGAATTGTACATTAATACAAATTATTTTTGCATAATTTTGAAAAAGATTGAAACCTAATATTTATTTTTTAACAACACACTAATATATTTTACATTTTTTTCCTTTTAAAAAGTAAACCACACACACACACACACACGCAAATTCAAGAAAAAAAATGAACGACAAAAAAATTGCAAAAAAATTAACATCACAAATTTCAAAGTTAAAAAAAAATTCCTAATGAATAAAAGTTTGAAAGTAATTCTAATAATTCCAATATTAAACACATAAAAAATGCCAACATCAAATTTATTTGAAACTTTTAAAGTTTACTCTTTGAAATCATCATAAACTTTATCCAATTTTTTTGAAAATTTAAAATAAAAATTAATGATGTAACTAAACTTTTTTGTGGTGAATTTCCACCATTTTGCAAACATAAGAAAGGCCATCAACATCAACAAAATAATTTTTTTTAATATATTTTTTTAAATGAGAAAATTCTGCATTGGGTTCAAAAACTTGTCACCAAAATATAAAAATATTTATAAAAAATGTACTTCCTTATATGGCTTATAGCCAAAACATGGTTAAATTTATTGTGGATGATCTTGAAGAAGATTAAAAATTTGAAAAAAATAAAAAGATTAAAAAAATGATTGATGTCGCTATTATGATCACCATTTATAATTCATTCATTTGAAAAAAAAAAAGGAAGTTATAAAATTCATCTTTAAATATTTAAGCATAAATATGTAATAGAACAAACTTTAAGTTTTTGATAAACCATATTTAAAGTAAAAATAATGTGAATAAAATATTGATTTTTTATAATAATAATAACAATGACAATAAGACTTCAATTTTTTAAAAATTTATCATTTTTTTTTAACATGGATTTTTTTTTCACACACCAATAGAAAAAATGGGGCAAAATTTAGGGATTATTTTTGGGGTGTTTTTGGTGTGGCATCATGAACAATCATAATAAAAGTTGTCCATAATGCCTAAAACAAACTAGGGGAAAAACATACATTTTAATTTACATTTATGTAAGAAAATTTAATATATGAAAATATTGTAATTTAGAGGTTCAAGTATAAATGTGAGGCATTTAATTGTTATGTGTGTTTCAAAATATATTAATTAGTGCAATATGCAAGTTTGAATAGTGGTTTCAATAAGTTCAAACTGAATGATTCAACTCATGTAAAAATGTTGATAATTCAAAAAATGTGAAAAAAATCACTAAACCATTCAAGTATAATTATAAAATATTGAGTTGCATGTGTTTTGGCATATTGTAATAAGTGAAAAATGCAATTTGTGAATAGTGGTTTTAACATATTAAAAATGAATGATTTAACTTTGATAATTAAAGAGATGTGAAAAAATTACTAATTCATTCCAATATAAATGTGGGGTTTTAAATTATTACATGTGTTTTAGTAAATTATAGTAAGTGTAAAATGCAACTCCTAAATAATGGTTTCAACATGTTAAAAGTTGATGGTTCAACTCATGTACTATGTTGATAGTTGAAAAAATGTTAAAATTTACTAACCCATTATAATGCATTGTGTAAATAAAGTTAAAGGCTACCTTAGTTTTCATGTCCCTAAACCCTTTAAATAAAATTCAAATTATATTGACAAGTGAACAATATTGACCTTTAATTAGTGTAACAAGTTACTTGCAAACTTAAGATGGCCAAATGTAGTTGAAATATAATCAATCCAAACAATAGTTGCAAATTGTGTGAGGGCGAAAAAAAACAAGATTTATTCTCGTAAATATACATAACACATGTAAAATAGTTTAAAATTTCCATGAATGTTTAAAATAATCAATAAGGTATAACCCAATTACATGTTACTTAGCAAGAAATTATCTAATTGACTTGTGTAATTTTCTCTCAAAAAATTGACATAGATCTACCTTGGAAAAAGTACTCGCCATACCAAGTTAATTCCATCAAATTTCAAAAAATCAAACACTTGAACCTAGCCATTTCTTTCAAAATGGCTTATTTTGAGGGATTAGATGTAGTAGATTTCTTGATTTTTTTTTGAAAATGTTAGTTCAATTGGTTGTTATTAAAAAAATTAGATAAACACCAATAATTAGAACTAACATCACAATGGCATTAGTAGGAAACAAGGGTGTAGTTCATTAATTTAATTGACTATGAAGCCCTAAAAGTGAACCAAATCATCACAACCTTATGCTATTTCACCTTGTTATTGGGTGAAACTTAGTCACTACATAATAATCATCATGTGCATCTCTAATGGTCAAAGTAACTTACTAGGGTCATTTTTTTGTATTATTTTAATTATTACTCTAATCTTGGATACAAATTTATAAAATGAAAAATATTTTTTAAGAAGCAAAAAAAGAGGAAAATTCAATATTTTTTGTGTGAAATCAAATAGTTTTTATATCATGGATGTTTTATACATAATATATGTAACAACAATTTTGTATGCATTAAATGAATATAATGGTAACACATTATATAACATTGAAAATTCTAATTATTATGTTATTGTATTGCTGATACATTATATTGAATACATTTAGTAATTAACATGTAGTAGCTAGTATATTACAAGTTATTATAATTAAAATATAATATAATATTGGTTGTTGACATAATATATTATTGAAATTGTAATATATATTTTAAAATAATAATAAAATTCTATAGGGAACTACAATATTAGCTTTTTATTATGTTGGCCTTAAATTAATCTTGCATAAAAAAGCGAAAATTTCCAAAGTTGATTTTAAAAAGACATGATGTTTTTGTGAAAAAACATTTTTTGAGGTGCTACTAAACAATGGAATTCAAATGCGTTTTCCTTCAAATGATGTGAGATTTTGTTTCTTTTTCTATTATACATTTTAAACCTTTGAAACAAATTCATGAATGAAATTTCATTTGGGCAAAGTATGAAAAAGAAAACAAATGTTATTTAATTTAAATTTGAAAAATGATTTTGATATTAACATGATATATCTAATCATTAACATTGTTTATGGGAATGTCATGTGGTAGTTGGTTGGCAAAAACATTAAATGGTTTCCAAGGAGACCAAGGTTTAAACCAATGTTGACTATTTCTTATTTTTAAAAACTATTGAGTCCAAGTTTAGATTTCAAATAAAATTCAAGACATTTTGGTTCTAGGTCTAAAGATTATTTTCAAAAACTAAAACCCTTTAGTCTTGGGTCCATGATGAATTTTTTTGACCAATGGTTATGGGTTTGATAGGTTCAATCTTTATGAGTTTTCAATTTTAAAACAAGTCCAATTATTTATTATTGAATAGTTGGGGGATGCATCCAAAAGTTCAAATTTTTTCACAATGAGTTACTCTAATGAACCCATCACAATTTTTTTTAAAACATTTTAGAAACCCCCTAAATTCACATTTTCCCTTCCAAGATAAACTGCCTAGTCTCTTGTCACTTCCTTCTGTGTAGAGTCAAAAAGTGGAAAATTGAAAATGTGGCATATACAACCATGATTCGGTTTGTAATCATAAGCAACCATTTCATATACACATACCTATAACCAAATTATATTCATCATTTTAAAACCACTATTTGTATTATAATCCTAAGTCATGAATGCCACCATGACTACAATGGTAATTGCCATATGACTATAATTGTATTTGGCATGAATTAATTATCATTTTGTGCATTTTGGATTGTTATATTTCATTTAAATTTTTATAAAATATAGGTAGGTAGGGTAGGCTAGGTGGCCTAAATGGCTTAGACTAAACTCTCTTAGGTTGATGGTGTCAAGGTATGATCCTCTCATCTTCACATTGAAAGACAAAATCCTTACCATTGCACCACAATTGTTTTTATAATATATCATGTCATCACAATATAATAGACATTTAAAAAAAGCCTACCTAATGTAAGTAAGTTAAATTAGCCTGAGGCATACCAAGTAGGCTTGCTTACATCTACCTAGACCTACCTAAGGGCTACCTAGGACTATGGGGCTACCTTGGTTTACATGGTCTCACCTAGGCCCTATGTTCAAAAGTTGTTTTGGCACTTTGTCTCCCAACTTTTCAAACACCACAAATTTACTTTAAATAGTTTTGTTTTGGGAAGATAGGAAACAATGATTTTAAAATAAATAAAAGTGTTGCATTATCCCAAAATGGATTTAGCATTAGATGGTGACAACTCTTAGAACATGCCTAATTAGTAAAAAAACTAGTTACAAAATGCTACCAAACTAAAATTAACCCAAAAATTGAGAATAATATTACAACATGTTATTCATGTTTTAGTTTTAAGTTCCCCAATAATAGGAATCATCTTATAGCTTTGATTGACATCTTTCCGATAATACAAAATTCGTTGAGTGTATACATGTTTTCATCCCTCAAATTTCAATTGAAAAATCAAAACTTTTTAAGGGTTTTGTAAGTTTTGCCTTTTTCTTCCCCCACACATTTCCCATTGGGTTTGATGTGTGTTTCATTTCATTTGGTTCATGCCCCACACTTTGGGCTTGATTTTGATCCCAAGATTAAAGCTGCAAATGTTAAAACACTCAAAGCTATTTTACAAATTGTCAACATGATTTCATAAAGTGAGACCTAATATGAGCCCCAAAAACAATGTGTCATGTTGTGCAAAACCTTCATTTGAGAAGACTCTTGATTTTAAAATACTTTTGAAGTGGATGACCCCACTATGTGGCTTAACATTAGTACCTTATCCATTAAAGGCGCATTAAAAAGTGGAATTAAATACAACTAATGGCATATTAAGAAATGAATTTTATTGGAATTTGAAATTGTGAAGGCCACCTCCTTGATAGATCATTTTTGACCAATGGTATAACTAACTCATGAATGAATTCTAAGTGCTCGAAATCTGAAATTCTTATCAAAATTTGAAATTGTAAGACCAACTCTTTGAGAGACCCCACCTTTGACATAGGTAGGGTTAGTTTAAGAAACATTTATTTTACTGTTTTTACATATGTGATTGTGGTTTTAGTAAAATTGTTTGGCTATACCAAAGACTCTTAATGAAAAATTAAGGTTCTTGAATCACAATTCATTAATGGCTATCCTATTGTAATTTTAAAATAAAATAAAATCATGATTATTATTTTTAAAAAATCAAAAGACATGATTCCACTAGGATTGAGTTTTAATATACATTTTCTTTTTTTTAAAAACGTGTCTAGAGAAATCAGACCTTATTTTAAATCGTATCACTTATTTCAATAGTTATGGTGCATCTACGGTACACGAATTGTTGAATTATGTCCTAAAAGAAATCAGGGCATCATATGGAGTTGATGTGTTTATTGATTAAAAATGGACTTACAATACCATATACATGATATTTTGTCAACTAGCACAATAAGATGTTTACAATTTATATTCATTCTCATATTGGAGATAGGGGCTTAAGTAGTATGAGGCTCATTTAGTGCATAATTTTTATTGGGGAGCCTGCAAGCTGGTCTGTATGTTTTTGAAAGAGTAAGGTTTTTGTCTTGGTAATGAATGGCCTTAGAGTAGGGTGTTCCTGAAAGAAGCACATGCTCAAGGTGCAGGAACACCTCAGAGAACACCCCATTCTGAGGGCATTATTACCCTGGTGTAAAGCACAAACAGAATTTTTGTTCATTGTGTCTTGTGATAGATACCCAGTTCTTTGTCTTCTGAGTAGCACGAGAAACAAAGAAAGGAAGAAAATGAGGCAAATCATTTCAAAGGGTGGAATGCTTCCTCTTTCCAAAATGCCCCAGCTTTTTTCGCAAAGGAGAAAATTCCCCTTGATCAGCTGCCTTCCAGATACACTAGGAATTTTCAGCTGGTGCTTTATGAGGAAATGAGTAGACTTGCTGGAAGGAGCATTTCGACAAATTGCCCACACAGTAGCCTCTGTGAGGACTGTCAGATGGCCTTTTTTTTGGGACTTAGTGGATATATCTGCCTTTCTTTGCATGTTGGCAGGGCCTTCACTCTCAGTTGAAGAACACAATTCACACTCCAGGGCTGAAACCAGTCTCGACAGACTACACATCGTGTGAGCCAACAGCCAAACAAAAAACAGGCCCTTCACATGCCCCAAACCCAGCTTCAAATCTCATAACTTTGTCCAAACTCTCACTTGTGTGACTTAGCTGGTTCTCCCTGGATTTCTGTCAGCTTAGGAGGACCAAAGCCTGCTACAACCCTCTCTGTCCCCTCTCCCATCCTCCCCAGTCCCAAAGCTTTTGGTAGAATCAACATCTGACAAAACATAAACTGTAATAACAGCAATAACAAAAGGTATGCATAATTGAGAAGAGGAGATATCATGGATGTGAGAGCATTGCCCAGCTGCAGCAGCCCTCTTACAGTCTTTACCCAGTGTGCATTGCTTCATTTCTCCCCCCCCCCACCCCCCAATCCCCACCCTTGAACCTGAAAAGATGGACTGAACCAAGTAAGAGACTATTCAACTCTCACCACCTGGGCCAATCATTTTAGTTGGCCAATGAGAAACAATCATTTATTGCTGAGAAGCAACCATTTCTTGAGAAGTGCTCTTCCAGGGCACTGTGAAAGTGTCCACTTTTACCAGCCCAAAGAAGAAGGTTCAGAGTGTTTTTCTTCATCCAAACAGTACTGTAAAAGGCCAGTGTACTGCTGCTGCTGCTGCTGCTGCTGCTGTTGGGCAGGCTCTAAAGGACCACAAGTGTGTGTATATGATACAACAGCTGCACATGAGAGTATTAGCAGGTCAAACATGATTGTCACATGCATATATAATGGATAATAGGTCAAACATGTGGCACATATTATACATCCCACATAAAAACAAATAATGAGTAGGCAGCTACTTTACCAATGTGTTATTATTATCTCTATGGATGTTAAGTATTTTCTTCAAGTGAGTTCCAATTGCTAATAATGTTTTGTCATCACAAAGGTCATCAGTTCATGGCTACCGATAGTACATGAAGAAAGGAAGGAAGGAAAGAGTACAGCTTGGAATCCTTTAACATTCGAGGGGGAGGTTCCTAGGACGAGTGGGTTCTCCTAAGGGAGGGCCACCCAATCGGTGTGAGCTTGAAGGTGTGAAACTCAGTTGTGGTTATGATGAATAAATGGGTTTTCATTAACGGATGGTGCTCTCGTGGGTGCTGATCTCTTTCATGGTATGTGACAGTTTCCAGTTGGACTTGCACTGGTAACCCGCACCGGTGGGTCTTACACACACCAGTATGGACAGTGAGGCACCTGTTCTGTAGTACAAAACATTCACACATTAGTTTCTGATCACAATGAAGAAAAGATGGTTGCCAGTCTACTTCCTTTTACTACACCTTTTGCTCAATCATAATGGGTGTTTCACTTGCCACAGAAGGATTTCAACCTAAGAAACAATCCGCTGATGAATAGCACAGCTCTTGAAAGTATATATAGATACATACAATTATGTAAGGTAGGTTGGTAACCAAGGTGGGTAGATAGGTAGGTAACCAAGGCATTTGGGAAGCCAAAGTTTTTTTTTGACAATTTCATAGATATCTTCCTAGAAATCTGGTGAAATTTTTTATTTTTTTTCAAAAGAGCGTTTGACCATGTTGTTGGGCCCTTTTTTTTTCCCCCACAAAATGAAAAAACTTGCAAAAAAAAATCTACCCACAACATCAAAGTGTGCTTAAGATTTTGACTTTCATACTCAGGTAGGCACATATGTAAGTGGGTGGGTAGGTACACTATATAACTGAGCCTATGCAAGCATGTAGTTAGGTTGATACACTAGATAGGAGGGTAGGTTGCGAATCAAAGCCCCTTCTCACCCCCACATCCCCACCCCTCACCCAACACACCCTAGCCAAAGAGAAAAGAACCAAAAAGAAAAGGTTCGACAGCCAAGGAATAAACTTCAAGAATTAGGCAGCCAATTCAAAATGATTTGTTGGGCAATTTGAAGAGCATTTGGGCAGCACACAAAATGAAGTTGACTTGAAAAGTTAGCAATGTAAATAACATGGGTGATGCGGAGTAGACAATTTGGCAATGTGAAGTAGGCAATGTGGAGTTGGCAATTTGGCAATGTGTGAACTTGATGTCTTAACAAAGTCGACTAGGCATTGTTAGCAATGTGGACTTGGCAAACAAGAAATGTCCACTTGGCAAAATAGCAAAATGATAAACTCGACTCAACAAAATACACGTACATTTGGTATTCCATAGAGATGAATGAATTGGTGTGTGAATATTTGATACATCCTTGACACTCACATCCTTGACACCCAAGTTGTCATGCAGGTACAACTTACTAGAACAGCTATGAATTTGTTATCATGTGTTTTTACTCCAGTGCTTTCATGTCCCTACACTTCATATCTGGTTCACAGCTAGTGAGATTAAGCTGAGTTGCCCTTGAATTTGCTGAACACAGCTAGGCTATACAAGCTGGTCCATAACTGCATGTTTTGTAGGAATATTTCTTGCTTGCCTGCACAGCCATTTGGTCGGTGTGAGTGCACCATGAAGGATGGATGGTGAGTGGTGAGGAAACAATTTTCTGTCGGGTTTCAGTTCTCTAGCTAACCATGGTGGTTAGCTCAGTTAACCCTAAACCCTAAACCCTTACCTCTTAATCAACAATGTGTAACTGGGTTGCTAGTTGGTACTGTAATCAGTCCTTACCTATGTATGAACTATCTACTTTGATAGTAGTTGCCTATTTTCCTACCCATTTACCTATATATAGGCCCTACTTATTACAGAATGGGCTACCAAGGTTAGATTAGATATTAACTCAGTTGAAAATCATCCACAACCAGCATCCAGTGGATGGTGCACGCTGGTGGGTAATGCTTAACTCTGGCCTAACTATTCTTCTCCAAGTTTGATTTGTGTGGTTTCTTCTCCGGTTTATGTAAGGTTTGTTAGGTGCATGAGTTCTGGTTGAGCATTGTGTGTTGATAACTGATTTATTAGCTAATATTTTGCCTGTTCTTCTGGGCAAGTTTCAAGTTTGATTGCTGTTAAGTTAGTGAAGTTATCCATATTACTTGTTGGGCACCACTTTCACTCCTTTTCGCCTCCTCATCCATTACTTGATGTTATTCATCAAATTGTGAGATAGAGTGCAAATTGGGAAAACTAAGATCAGATTGTCCAAATTGGGTACATCAAGTTATTTTTTTCCACCCTTGGGCTGTCTTAGAGCCTTTGCTATGGGGAAATATGCACATGGGCTAGGAGGCTATGGGTTTAAGGTGCTAGGGGACTATTGCATGTGGCTATTGGCTATCGATCTTTACACTAGGCCTATTATGGCTATGACTATGGCCATTGGCTATTGGTTAAGGATATTTACATCATGGATATTGGTTGTTTCCTTATGCTATTAGTTATTTCCCTATGTTGTTTCCCTTTGTTATTGGTTATTTCTTTTGGCTATTGCTTATTTTATGGTTAAACTTTTCAGGTTTAAAGATTGAGTTTTCAAAAGTTAAGTATTAAGATATTTAATGATGCGCCCCCAAGTTCCTTGTTAGACCCAAAATGGGTCCAACTATGTTAAAGAACGAAAGTAGTTGGAATTTGGTGTCGCTCTCAGCTTCCAACACTAAAGGGGGTGAGAGGGGCGTGCTGAAAGCTCCGGGATTAAACTAGGAAGAGGGACAACTATTTTAGTTACTCAGTCCTACATCAAAACCAACCACAAGTTGGTTAGTTCACCTTCGAAAACACTCTTAGTGTTGGGACAAGCCATGGGTAACATGGACTCACTTGATTCACCACGGCCCAAACTCGGGGGAAGCCACCACCTTCCCCCATATACTATTCTCTGCGTTGCTCCACCGCACCTGCATCCGAATGGCTTTTATTCCCGAGACTCCTAAGGAGGAGTCCCGAAACTATCCCGGTTTGGACTCTCAGGACTTTGGGAGCTCATAGCTCTCGGCTTAGACCTCAAATTGGGATGAGGTCTTAAGCAAACTTGTAGTTCTCTTCAAGAGCTTTCCAATGGTGTGTCGCACTCCATCTACACACACCAGGATTGGGTCGATTCCCAACTTTTTGTGGTCGGGAGTCAAACTGCCAATTTGACTCTTGGCCCTTCTTTCGACCATAACTTGTGCTGCAGATGTCCAAATGGCTTATGCAAAACCATTTTCGATATCTACATTTTAAGGCCTTTCCAATGGTTTAAGGAACACCTCAAGGCGAGGTGTTTTGACCTTTGCAATCGAGCTCTGAAGTTGCGGGAGTCCCGGAAGACTCCAAGTTCCCATTTTTGGGAGTGTGAATCTCATCCTCACACTTGCTTCAAAGTGGGGTTGCGACATTTAAGTTTTGAGGTTTTAAATTGGCCTTTGTAGGGTTTCAAGTTTAGTGGTAGATGTTTGGGGTTTGTGGTTTAGAGTTAGGGTTTTAAACTTGCAATTTAGGGTTCAATCTTTTAGGGTTTAAAATTTAGGGATTTTTTTAGGGTTGAAAAGTTGAAATTTTAGGGTGTAACATTTAGGACTTGACTTTAAGGCTTTGTTTGAAATGTTGATGTGTGGGCTTTGTAAGGACCAAAATTTGGGTTTAGGGGTTAGTTATAAGGTTAGGGTTTTTGAAGTTTCTCCAATTGTTTTGTGAAAGTTCAAACTTGTGATTGGGCTAAATTACAAGGGTTCATCCAATTTTGCAAGTGGAACTTAAGGTTGAAATTTCAAGTTATGTCATGACCTTTCATTTTAAAATTTGCATTAAATTGTTTCCAAATTTTTTTGACCAATTGTTTCTAACCTTGCATTTGTAGCCATAATGCACAAGTTTGCCATCCAAAATTTTCTAGAATGTGACACTTCTAAGAAGCTCTTCTAGGATTTTGTTACAATGGATTGAAATCATCATGGTCCCTTCCCAACAAGAGGGTGCCATTAACAATTTATCTATAAACCCTTTTGTAAATAATTGTTGAATAAACCTTATTTGCATTGATGATTCCATTGTATTAGAAACCAAATTGGACAATGTATTAACCACTTTGAATTCAAGTGAAATTAAAGACACGAACCCTACCAAACAACTTGGGATTGATGAGTTTTGGAACAATAGTAAAGATGTTATTTAGTGAACGTGAGCATGAACAAATCCTTTTTGGAATATTTTGTTGATGTCAACGATAGATTTGAAAAATATTATTTAACACATGGAACATAATATTTGGTGACATGGAGGAATATTTTACCATGTGTTCATGGATGAAAGATATTAAAGGATGAAAATTTGGATGACAAATGAAAATGGATGAACTTTTTCATGAATGTTGGTAGCATACATTTTTTTCCCGAAAAACTAAACAAAATAATCAACATGAAAAAAAATTATGTTGGTTTATTTTGAAAATTTTAACACATGAAATGCTCAAATTTTATTTCATATTTCTTTAATATGAAATATATTAAGCTTTGCAACACCTAAACCATATAAAATGTTAAATTAAATCTAATTCAATGGCATATAAACATGTTTACCCACTAAGAAATATGTGCCCATCAAAAATTGAGACAATATGAAGTGGCCCATGACATTTTACATTATCTATACCATTTAAAATTATTTCTTATTTTCATTCATTCTTTCAACCTCTTACATCTAGGACCATTCTTGTTACTTATACAATTAAATTGCATTATTTCCCCCTCTATTATTAATTTCCATGATTTATACCTTAATTTGCATTATTTCCATCCGTATTGCCTATTTGCATCCTTTTACCTCTACCACATGTTTACAATCATTAAACCTTTATTTTATAATGGAAAGAAGAAAATTGACACCAATTGTCACACCAAACACCTTGGAATCTATGATTGAATATACATTCATCTCAAGCATATTAAATTATGTGAAATGAAAAAAAAACCTTTGGAATATTTAAGAAATAACACTTAACTAATCCCCCTCAACATTTGGTAAAAATTCAGAACATGGAGAACAAAATGGAAAAATGCAATTAACAAAACGGATGAATGGGCAACATGATGATGGAGGAATGTTAAGATAAACAAAGAAAGTTTTGTATTGCTCAAACAAACTGTAAACATTTCCAAGAAGGATATAGAAGACTATAATTAGATGATGTTTACATATGCCATGGATTTCTTCAAAGAATGTTCAAGTTTGAAGAAGTCAATTGTAGAACATCTTTTCACAAGCTTATTGAATTGACAAAGGATATAGTAACCCTTAGCAACTTACCGCTAACAAAATTCATGAAACCCCAAAAAAAACTCTATGCAACTTCAAACAAGCAAGTTTGGGTGCCATAAGATTTTGGAACCAAAATGTTAAAACGTTTGGTGAATTGTCGAATGATAGGGATGGCCTCGAAACTATGAAACTTGTACAATAATTGAAAACAAAGACGTGTCGATGAACAAAGGAGGAACCAAAATCCCATTTTTTGCATTAAATTATGGTTCAATAGATGTGTTAACATGAATATCTGTTTGAAATATGTGATTTCAAAATGAAATTTTTAGTTATGAAAAAATGAAATAAAATTAGGGATGAACTTGAAGATTAAAGTTGTTTGTTGAACAAATTTGTTGTGATTGTTGAGTCAAATAGTCATTGAAAATATCATATCAAATCAATAAATGATTTTCATAAGCAAACAATGAAATACATGATTTTGTGGTTGTTTAAACACATGTAATTGTTTTGCCATTTGGAATTATCATGGCATATGTTACTATTTTAAACTTGCTAGTCACAACCAAATGGTCCAATCAAAACCAATGGTTGTCATGTTAGATCTAAATGTAGAATTTGAGTGGACAACTACAAATATGTCACTAATTGGCCATGCTCCCAAACATGGGTTATTTTGTGCATTTAGTTAATTTATTTTGAAGTTGAAAGGTTTAATTAAAGTAACCTAGGATAAAGCTTCTCATTTGCATCATGTCATAGTATCCATATCCACAACACTTTTGTTGAACACCACTAGATTTGGATTTGTACCAATTATAGGGAAAAACAAAACAAAAAAATGTAGGTGTAAAGTTTTAGGCAAAGGTTGCATGTTGCACATCTACTAATCACTTGTAAGATTACAAGGTATATGGGACAATGATCAAAATGTTTATTCCAAAATTTTTGAGTAGCTTGCCACAACCACCTACAAAATAATCCATGGTTAACAAACCTAACAAATCGAAATTTCAAAACATGATTTCATCAATAGTGTGATTACTTATTGGGATTCCAAGCACCCCCAAAAGCAACTTAGTCCTAAAAAAAAGGCCAAAAAAATATTCAGATGCAAAGGATGATCCATATGAAGCACCAATATTTGCTTATAGCAAGGAAATGGACCAATTAAAGCTCACAAAGTTCATTATTATCTAAACTAAAATGTGAAAAAAATCACCTTCAACATGTTGTAATGGGATTTCTTTTTATTTATCCAAAGTTCAATACTACTACTCATGTTCATAATTGAATTTTTGTCAAGCTATGCTTCATTAATGTGATTCCAAAGTGAGTTTCACTTTACATAAAACTTTCAATGACACACCCCTAGAGGCTTGCCACAAGGTATCGAGATAAAATTTTCTAATAAATTTGATGTAAGAGATTTAAAAGCTTTAAGCATGCTTCCTAGCTCCTCACATTTGGGGGTTAGAATGGCATGCAAAAGCTATATATGATGGAATTAAGATAAATTCCTCAAGTTGAGCTCATGAGCATGTGAAACCTCAAAGTTGATTCTTAACATTTTTTTGACCATAATTTGAAATTCACAGCTCTAAATGAAGAATGCAATTTCACTTTTGACATTTACATTTTGAGGGTTTTCTAATGGTACAATTTTTAAAAAATTTGGACAAAGTTTACCACCTGAATTTTTATCCAAAAAATTTGGGATACTTTAGAACTCCCAACTCTTAAAGTGGGAGTTCATCTTGAAAGTCCCATGAGTGTTTCCCTTTGATTCCCATAATGTGTTTAAGTGCCTTTTTTTCCTAAGTTTGTTTTCAAACCACTCCCATTCTCATGAACCTTTAGCCTTAGTAATGACCCATGCCCATTTTGAAGCATTTAACTTCTTTCATAAGGACATTTTGTTGTCCCTCCTAGGAGTTGATCACATACCCATGTTAGGGTTGTGACATTGGCCAATTTTCTTCAATAACCACCAACCATAATTGAGACTAAAACCAACTAGTTACATTGGTTATGATTTGTTGAAACGAATCTATTTATAAGAAAATGGTGTACTTCATTACAATTATGTGCAAACTTATAGTGAAAGGTTAGTTGTCTCTCCAATGGCCTTTGATTTGTGCCATGATTCAAAATCAAATAAAGCATGGATCAAACTTCTTTTAAAACCAAAAAAGGTTGAATATTATTGAAAAAATTCAAAGTATGAATTATAATATAATGATAATAAGCACAATATTGACATTTACGAAAAGAAAACAAGGAAATATCATGGAATTCAAACATGCAATGTCCAAATGGAAGAACTCAACACCTTTCTATACTATGGCCAATTTTTTTTTGCTAGAGGTCTTCCATAACATATAAGTACTTCATTTTTTTTATAAGGCAATATGGTTTCCAAAAATATGTTTTAGCCTTTTATATAATACACAACATCCAAAATGTTATCTAATTTGGTTTACTCATATTGATCCTTTTCAAATAATGAAGTTACAAACATATAAGAAATGATAATAGATTTTTAAAAAGGAGTGTTTTTGTGTGGTTGGTTGATGACCATATCATGAAGTTGAAAATGGGTTTATGTTGATGTCCAAATTGAAATCTTCTTACAAAGTTTACATGGCTCTTGTCACAAGAAAACAATTACTTGTTGATGATGGAATATGGATAATAATAATAAAAAGAAAAAAATAGAACTAAAATTCCTAGCACAATTGTGAAAATTATAATTGTGAGGAATTTCTTTATAAAGAATGATAATAACATCATGTATCATGCCTATCTAGATAATTTTGACATTGATGGGATTAGGGTTAAGGATGTTGATGATGTAAGAGCATTTGCACTAGCACATTGCACATCATGCTAGGATGAAAAATAATAAAATCTTGTAAAAACTGTCTTGGTTAAAAAAATTGGTTTTGCACCAATATTTTTGGACAAGGAATTTGCACAATACAATGTAAGTAGTTGGAGTCAAAACTAGAAATACATATATAATGTCAAATTTAATACCTCATAAAATTTCCTTCACGTCGAATTATTTTAGAAATAAAATATAGTTAATTTATGTTTTAATAATAATAATAAAATAAACCATGAATCATGAGATTGATTCATAATAATGTCTTTATGTAGATGTAAAAAAATGATTTTATAAAATTTGTTAAAAATGTTTGACAATAACAAGACAAAAATATACAAATTTTCATTTGTTTTTGTAGAATGATCATATCAAGATTGAACCCAATTATATTTTCAATGGAAGAACATTTTATGACCTAAAAAGGTCATAATCATCATCAACATTACCATAACATATTGTACTACCAAGTATTTACATATAATTTTATCTTGACTTTATGACTTTTTAAAAAATTGAAAGTTTTGATTAGTTATTTTTTATGCTTGTCTTTTTGCATGTGAAACAAATAATGGATAAATTCCCATTAAAACTAATAATTTTGTCTTTTATTCAAAATTTAAGATATTATTCACCTTTATTTGCACGTTTTCACCAAAACTTTTCACCACATATCTAGAAAACCACATAAAACATGAGTTGCAGTAAAAAATATCAGATTGTGATTCCTTTCTGTTTGCATTATACCATGCAAACACCCCTCAAACGTGGTTGGAACCCAATTGGCAAAAGCCCCAACATAGTCTAACATATACAATCAGGATTGGCCAAACCTATTGATTGGTTCATGTGGTTTGCCATTAGTAGTCTCCAACCTTATACAAGTTGAATTTCATGTTTATGGGTGAGGTTTGGGAGATTATAAATAAATAATCTTGGATGTGAGAAATATTGTTGCATGGCCAAATTGAGAATGGGTGAAGTTGCTTTAAAGAAGTGCTTAATGTCCTAATCTATTTCATCTATCAATATAATTATAGGGGTTGTGCTAATTTTAAATGCATAAGTATGAGAAATTGTCATGAAGCCTAGAACACACATTAAAGTCAAAGGTGATGATCTAATGAAGTTAGCACATGGAGATATTCTTAAAAGATACATACCCTTTCAAGGGATTTGTCGCAAATATCAAGAATTTATGTACACAACTTGTTGATTGTGTGGGATTTTAACCAATTAAAAATACCAAGTCTATTGAGTAATTTTCTCTCTTGAATTCACAACATCTATCTATTAAGGAAGGCAATTTGTTTTGTTTTGTTTTGTAGTTATGAGATCCATTGAATCGGGATGCTACAGATCGTGTTCTTGGTGTCTTTGGAAAGCTCTCAACAAGGAGTGGTGCATGGGCTTGGTTCCATGACACTTGGATGTGCACTGCAAAAGTTCTTGAATATTGAATGATTTCTTCACTAAAAATTAAATTAAATCATAGCTGAAATTTTGGAGGAATTGGAATGTGCTTTTAGAGTTGTTGGAAATATCTTGATGAGCAGGATTTGATGGAATTCATTTGGTAAGATTTGGATTCAGAATGTGGGAGATATTGATTTTAAAGTGATTTCCGCTGCTGAAAATTTAAATAAATTCCAAAAAACCAGGTTTTGGAAGGAAAAATCAGTTGAGGATGTGGTAACACTTGGGCCAACGGCACATTCCACACTAGTCAACAGAACATCATCATAAGAGTTTCTTCAAATAGACACAACATTGTGAAGTTATAACCTACATGTTTCAAATTGACCTTATAACTATGGACATAGTTCTAATTGCCAAGTGAATTTGATGGTTTCAATTTGTTGACTTGGGTTTCATTATACTCAAAAATTGTCAATGGTTGTGATGGTTTAGGAGGGTGAGGTATTTGCGGACTAGACTTTACTGGAGATCCCGCTAATTTTGGTGAATTTGAAAATCCTCCAGTCAAAGAGTTGACAAATAATTGTAATGTCTCTGCAATCTCCTCTCCCTACATTTGACAAGTTAATTTTCTTGATTAGTTGTCCAAAAAAAAAAAAAAAAAAAAAAGGGATTTCATCTCCCAAATTAAAGCATGGGTTAATTTGTTTTGAAAAGATGTGTTGATCAACAAAAGACCCTCCAATATGAGTGATATTTCAACTTGGTGGAAAGTTGGTCTCCTACATGCTAATAAATTCAAAGAATTGTACCTGACGAGTAATAAGCCAATGTTCTTGGCACAATGACCTGCACCCAATTCCAATAAATGTTTAACGTGTTTAATTGTTATTTATAAAAATGTGAATTTCCTTCTTGAATTTTCTCCAATTAAACCTTTTTAAAGCAAAAATGAACCAAATCAGCAATTTACATTCGCACTCCATACGTAGTATTTAAGTGCCTTTGAGAGTCAAGAATAGAGCTTCAATGGTTTTCTTCTTTTGTTGAGTTTGGGATATGTAGGGCCCATGTAGTTCACTCTAGTTCAATTATTTTGGTTGACAATTCTTGTGTTCTAAGATCACCAAAACATTTCTATCTTAATATTCGAAATGTCCCTTGAACATTCTACGAGGGCTTGCATTACATTTAGAATTTAGAGAAGGAAAACATACATGTTGCCTGCCACTATTGAAAAGCTAATTGGTGAATGGCCCCAACTATTGATCTCCAAATATCGTATGTGAACAATTGGCTCCTATTTCCTTCCAAAAAAAATGAACTTCCATTTTGCAATCTCACTTGCAATAAGTCCAAACTCATTCAACAATATGCCAAAGTTCCTTGATTAAACAAAAGTCAGTCATTGATCAACCAAAATGATCACAACATGTTAGGATTATGATGAGTTTTATGTCCACCTTGGTAGTTGTGTGAACAAAGTAGATGCCTTGCAAATTAATTGCCACGTATAATTCAGAAGGTAATCGACGGTCAATCTTTTGCTGCCATATAACACCCCCCAATCATCAAATTGGATACTTGTTTCATTAGAATATGAGTGGAGATGATAACAGACCATACTAGTTGATTTCCTTGTGCAATTTATATCCAAGGATTTCAATGCTTACGTGCGTTTGTATTTGGCAATTATATTCTTTTGGAACTGGTTTGCAGATGACCACATTTGATCCTGAAGTTTACATGACAAATTAGTAGCCTCATTCAATGTCACAATGTGACATTGAGAGAAGACATTGTTGTGATAATTTAACTCCTATGGAATGCACACTCTGAAAGAAAATGAGAATGTGAAAATTGGTTGAAAATAGGGTGGAGAAGGACACTAATATTTAGTACCCGAACAAAAAAGAAGCTAGATTGAAAAAGAGGGCAGCAAGTCTTGAGTAGCTCCAAATATTCACATTGCCGAATTGTCATATCATTCTCCACTGGCAATGCTTTTAGAGTCTTCAATAAACCTATTCCCCACCGCTTTTCTCGGCCTCGCACAAACTCATTTGGTCCAAATTTGGAAGTGTCTAAATTTCTTCCCATTTTTACCAAGAACAAGTTTAGGTAATGGAATGACTAAGGTGGATGGGGTAGTGATCAATTCCATCTTGGACTTTCCTAACTGAAGTTGCACATTATGCATTTTCATAATTTTTTGCAATTGTAGATGTCATGCTTGATGTTACTTCCAAACTTTTGCATTAAACATTCATAGACTAATCGTGAATAGTTTTCAAAAGCCTCAAACATACTTCAGCTGTTCTTCTGAAATATCAGAGCCATGTTCAACTCTTAATTGAAGAGCACCCAACATTAAAGCATCCACTTCCTTGAGTGCAAAATTCCTTGCAGTTACAACATCATGTACTGCCTAGTTTTTTTACCCAATACCAGATTTTGTTATCAGGTGCTTGTGCTTCAACAATAAAAAAGAGTAAGAGGCACAAACACAAAGACTCACAAGAGCACAACTCTTCATCTAGATAGAGCTTGAAAACCATAAATCACAATCATCTGACAATGTTGATGCGGTTCTCAATGTTCACTTCAAACCAACTTGATTTTCAATATCATATGATGAAATATTATATTAAGATGTTATATTATTTTAGGTCCAACAATCTAATATGATACCTGTGCATAATCAAATGCCAGAACAGATGCTTTTATGGGGCTCGATATTGGTGCCATTGGATCTTCAATGAACAAGTTTCTCTTCAACAAAAATGTTGGTTTTGGGGTCTTATCAACCCCTTTTTTGATTTGCTCATACTTTTCTAGTAGCTCATATTCATATGCTTGAGGTGAACCATTTGCATTTTTGCTGAACTTCTTCAAAAGACTGTGACCAAACCGAAACCCTCCCTTTTTCACATTGGGTCCCATGCAGATAAAGACTTTTGCTCCCCTTGCAATGAATGTGTTGTCTATGTATTGATCTGGAATAGTTATTGCGAGGCTCCAACTTGACATTATTTCAGCCACAAATTCGTTCTTGGATAAATATTTTTCAACTGTTAATGCATGCTCTATTTAGCGTTCTATTCATCTAGCACACAAACATCAGATAAAGTGTTTGTGCAACAACAAGATAAACGATAATGGCTATGAAGTCCAATCTACATCAAAATCCCAAAATTGCAAATCATGCAAAGACTTGTTTTACCATTAAATTTCATTACACAATTTATTGTTTTAAAGTAGGTTTTTTGGTCAATTCCTTTAGAGGATCAATGTTGTCATGAATCATGATTAAAAGCCTAGGAGATGAGACAAATTACCTCCCTCATGATCAACTTGGAAGATCCCATAATATTTGGTGTCCAAAAGGCCAAGACCAGTTACTATGTCCAATGTTAAATCCTCCATACTACTTGTTGTATCAATGGATAGAACCTTCATCCAAGTTTCATGATCAAATTTGAAGTTATGCTATGGAGATTATGTGTCTACATTCAAAAGCAAACAGTGTCATGAAAGCTTTTGTGATGATGCTTCATCCCACCTAATGCATTAGGCTCCAAATTGGGAATGTGGTTGCCATTAGAGCCACCCACAAAATTTTACTTTTATCTTTAAGAAAAGGCAACCCCACTTAGGTTTGAGAGACAAGGGATTGGTATGAAATTACTTGCCACAAGCCACCAGGTATGAATACTTTTACAGTTATGCACTCCATGTTCTGCAATAGAAAGCATAAAAAATTGATCAATTATTTCATGAAGACTCTTAAATCTCCTTCAAAATCAAGTGTGATACAGTGATAGCCAATATGAGACCACAACCAACATGGTGAAGGAATCATGAGGTGGAGAATTCTAATTACTTCATCACTAATCTCTATCGCATATGTATCATGAGATCAATTCATATTGGGTTTGAATTGTTTGCAAAATCTAGTGAAACAAACATTAACACAAAGCAACAATGTGCAAGCAATTGCCTACACCTAAAAATATCACTTACTTTAACACCCATTCATAACTACTATTTATGTTTTTTTCGATCAAAATCGTGACATACAATTTGTTGATTGTTATAATGTATAGTGCGTATATGGAAGTAAAATGGTTACAGTTGTGAGTGTTGCACATAATGCCCATAATATACATGAATTTTGAGATGACCTCAATGGCAGTGATCTCCTCAGGTAGTGGAAGCAAGTGTCGTGGTCCAGCTTGTGCAATTTTTTGTATGCGTGCCAAACAAAAGAGAGCCAAATCAGCTGGACTTTCATAGTCTGGAGGAGGTGGAGAAACTGTCATCCCTGAAGTTAGGACTGTGGTAGGAGCCCCCATCCATTCAAGAGCTCCAATTCTCACCTACACTAGATCCACCTTTTATAAGTTCTCATGAATCCTATTGTGTCTTATGTAATGACACATTCAAAATAAAGATCAAGATCATTATTGAATGTACTCGCATATGTTTCAAGGAATGAAGTTGAAGGAAAATAAATTTTGCAATTGAGTAGGGTAGATCTTGTGGAGGTATGTTAATAATAATAGTAGTTTTGGGAGACCCAAAAAAATACATTGAGAGGAATACTTGCTCTAAGTGGGCTTCAAGGTATGGTCGGAATGCTGGTGATGGTGCAAATACAGTAGCACAAAGGGCCATTGCTTGCCACCCTTTTTGATTGCTTTTACTACAATTATCCCCCAATTTCCATTTCCCACATTTTTATGTGATTCTTTCATGTCTAAAAATGTATGAACTCTTTTTGCTTCGACATGTATATTTTTGATACCAAACATGGTGTGTCCTTCATGATTTTTATAAAGGCTGGTTGTGGGTGTTCTTGAAAGAAAATTAGGCAAACAACATCATGAAGGGGGGAAAAAATCACTTTGTTGCATTATTGACAGTTTGTTTGCATAGTTGGCAAAAGATTTCATCACGGATGTCATGGTAAATTATCCCAGCAGACAAGAAACGAGAAACATGATAAAGGGGTTTTCCACATCGTGGCAATTGATGCAAATGATAAAGGGGTTGTTGACATTTATGTAAATCTCCCATATAGCCCATTAGATCTGCATGTGGTACAATCAAAACCAGCTTCAAAAATCATATATAACAAGCAATTGTATACCATCAGGAACTATGATCTTGCCTTTGGGTCATGCTAGAATACATTAATGCTCATGTTTTTCTCTTCATAGTTAAATTATTGACTTATAAAATATGAAGATAAAAGGGACTTGTAGAATGTGGAATGTACGTGCAAAGACTTTGATAGCCACTTGCCTATTCTCCACTGATTGTAACAAAGGTGCCTTGAGTGGCTCCTGTTTTAGTAACACAAATTGTCATTTCAAAATTCAGGGTCAAATGTTGGAGCTCTTGTGCCATGCACAAAGTTTTCTAATTTGCTATTCATGTGAAACTCTTTAACAATATCATTCGTAATATGTGCCATTTTTTGTGTGCACATAATTAAAGCTTGGTGC
>Ga0209208_10000821_pt1 | contig 42131 bp, 38 predicted proteins | sample S1TSphfallax_3_FD_187694 | JGI IMG/M metagenome (GOLD analysis project Ga0209208, IMG submission 187694) | Host-associated microbial communities from peat moss isolated from Minnesota, USA - S1T2_Fd - Sphagnum fallax MG (SPAdes) (version 2) | ecosystem: Host-associated > Plants > Peat moss >... | reverse complement strand
GCGGGCCTCCGCCAGCTCCATATCGGGGTAGCTACCCAGCGCCATCCACCGATCGCGACCGCCGAAGCGGTAGCGCAGCGTCCAGGCCGAGCCTTGAGCGGATTGCTTGCGCAGGTACAGCCCAGCGCCGTCCGGAAGGAGCACGGGCTCGCCCTTGTCATGCGCCCGCTTGACCTCGAGCGCCGTCAGTCTATCCCGCGCCATGCACATCACCTGGCAGCCCAACGCCGTTGTTGCGTGACCACGACCCGCAGTCCTGGTGGTTGTAGCTAACGGTGTAGCTACGCACCCAGCAACAACAATAGCGCCGTCGAGCCCTGGAAGTCCATGACCGTAGCAGACAGTAATTGCTTGATTTATCGAGAAATGCACGACCGGACTGGACGCGCCCGAACATCCCTGGACGCTACTCGATGTTCTGCACCTGTTCGCGCATCTGTTCGATCAGGACCTTCATGTCGACGGCCGCGCGCGTGGTCTCCAGATCCTGCGATTTCGACGACAGGGTGTTCGCCTCGCGATTGAGTTCCTGCATCAAGAAATCGAGGCGCCGTCCCGCCGGTTCGTCGCCGCTGAAAGTCTTGCGGACTTCGGCCACGTGGCCGCGTAGGCGGTCGATTTCCTCGTCGACGTCGAGGCGCTGCGCCAAGATCGCGAGTTCCTGTTCGAGCCGATCATGATCGACGTCGCTGACCAATTGTGCGATGCGTTCGCCAAGCTTCGCGCGGATGCGCGCGCGGACTTCGGGCAGGCGCTCTGCAACGCGTGCCGAGAACTCGAGCAGCCCCGAGCAGCGCTGTTCCAGCGCGTCTTGCAGGCGCGCGCCCTCGCTGGCGCGGAAGCGGCCCAGTTCGGCTACCGCCTCGGCAAGCAGAGCCTTTGCCGCCTCGATCATCGGCGCAGTATCTCGCAACCCGTCGTGCACGACGCCGGGCCAACGCAGCACATCCATGACATCGATCCGAGCCGCCGGGCCGAGCTGCTCGGCGACTTGGGCTGCGCGCTGCGTGATCGACCTCAGCAGTTGCGTATCGACCTCGAGACTCGTGGTCGGGACGGCGCCGCGGAAGAACAGTGAACAATCAACTTTGCCGCGCCGGACCGATGCCCCGATGGTTCCGCGGAATTCCGCTTCCGCGGATTTGAATTCTTCGGGAAGTCGGCAGCCGACTTCGAGAAAGCGGTGATTGACCGTCCGCACTTCCCAGGCGAGCATGCCGAAGGAATATTGGCGCTCGCGGCGCGCGAAGCCGGTCATGCTACGGATCATGGGGGGTTTGCGGCATAATCCTCCCTGGGTTCGACGGAAACGTCGGCCTAAGAGCCCTAAATTCTAGCAGAAGCCCTCCCGGGCACTAGCCCGAACCATTTCGCAGTCGCACTGGAGCTGAGCATTGCAGATCGAAACCGCGGATGTCAGCCTGATCGGCCACCGCGAAGAGAATCAGGACCGGGTCGCCGTTGCGGTCGATGAACATGCCGCACTACTCGTCGTGATCGACGGTATGGGCGGCCATGCCCAGGGTGCGCGCGCGGCGGAAACGGCCCTTGCGACTCTGATCGAGGCGTTTTGGCAGACCCCGCACCCCGTGTTCGACCCGCTCGGCTTTCTGCATCTGTCGCTGGGCCGCGCCCACGAGGAAGTCGTCAAGCTCGGCACGGGTCTCGGCATGGAGTCGCGCCCGCGGGCTACTTGCGCGCTGTGCCTGGTGCAAGATTCCGCGGCCTACTGGGCGCACGTCGGCGACAGCCGCGTCTACCAACTGCGCCAACAGCACATCGTCGAACGCACGCGTGACCACAGTCATGTAGAGGTGTTGTTGCGCGAAGGTCTGATCACGGAAGCCGAGGTACAAGGACACCCCATGCGTAATTATGTCGAGTGCTGCCTCGGCGGCGATGCCGCCTTACCCGAAATGAGCATATCGACGCGCCGTCGGCTCAAGACCGGGGATATGCTGGTGCTCTGCACCGACGGCATGTGGGCGAATCTCAAAGACCAGGACTTCGTGCGGTTTGCACAAACCACGGACAAGCCCTTGCGCGATTCCCTGATCGAACTCGGTGCGCATGCGGTGCAGGCCTCTGCGCCCTACAGCGACAACACGAGCGCCGCGGTTCTGCGTTGGCGGGCGGCATGAGCCGGCCCAGCGGTCGCGCCGCCGATGAACTGCGTGCCGTCAGTTTCCAGCGGGCCTTTACACGGCATGCGGAGGGCTCGGTCTTGGTCGGTTTCGGCGACACGCGCGTGCTCTGTACCGCGAGCGTCGAGGACGGCGTGCCCTCGTTTCAGCGCGGCAGCGGCCAGGGCTGGGTGACGGCCGAATATGGCATGCTGCCGCGGGCCACGCATACCCGCTCCGCGCGCGAGGCGGCGCGCGGCAAACAGACCGGGCGTACCCAGGAGATTCAGCGTCTGATTGGCCGGGCTTTGCGCGCGATCGTGGATCTCAAGGCGCTCGGCGAACGGACCGTGACGATCGACTGCGACGTGCTGCAAGCCGACGGCGGCACGCGCACTGCGGCGATCACGGGAAGCTATGTGGCGCTTGCGGATGCGATCGACGCCTTGCTTGCCAGGCGCGCAATCCAATCCAACCCCCTGCACGGTCAGGTTGCCGCGGTGTCCGTCGGAATTTTCCGCGGCGCACCGGTGCTCGACTTGGACTATGCCGAGGATTCCAACGCCGAGACCGACATGAACGTCGTGATGAACAGCGGCGGCGCCTTCATCGAAGTGCAGGGCACGGCGGAGGGCCACGCATTCCGCCGCAACGAACTCGATCAATTGCTCGACCTTGCCGCCGCCGGCATCGCTCGGCTGCATGCAGCACAACTCGCCGCCCGTGGTGGGTGAGGCCGAGCGCGTCGGCGCGCGCTCGCGATCGGGCGGTACCAGTCGACTGGTGCTCGCCAGCGCCAACGAAGGAAAACTACGGGAGTTGCGCCGCCTGCTGGCCGACCTGCCGTTCGAGGTGCAGAGCCAGGCGGCGTACGGCGTGCCGGCGCCCGAAGAGACCGGCAGCAGCTTCTTTGCGAATGCCTTGCTCAAGGCGCGACATGCGCAACTCGCGACCGGCGCCGCCGCGTTGGCGGATGACTCGGGTTTGGAGGTCGATGCGCTCGCCGGCGCGCCGGGCATCTACTCGGCGCGCTACGCCGGAATCGCTGCGGACGACGCGGCGAACAACGCCAAGTTGCTGCGCGAATTGCGCGACGTACCCCCCGCGCTGCGCACCGCGCGCTATCGCTGCGTGCTGGTATACCTTGGCACGGAAGCCGGCGCCCCGCCGCTGGTCGCCGAAGGAACGTGGGAAGGTTTGATCACCGCGGCGCCGCGCGGCGGCAGCGGCTTCGGTTACGACCCGGTTTTTTTCTTGCCGGACCTCGGCTTGACGGCCGCAGAACTCGACGCCGATACGAAGAACCGGCTGAGTCATCGCGGTCAGGCCCTGCGTCGATTGCAGGCTCTGCTCGCCGCACGGACCCGCGCTGTACCCTTGCCGACGTGAGCGACCTCCAGGTGCTGCCGCCCTTGGCGCTGTATGTGCACATGCCCTGGTGTGTGCGCAAATGCCCATACTGCGATTTCAACTCGCACCAGTTGAAATCAGCGCGGCCGGAGACGGCTTACATCGACGCATTGATCGCTGACTTCGATCGTGAGTACGCGCTCGTCGCCGGACGTCCGATCGCGACGGTTTTTTTCGGTGGCGGTACGCCGAGCTTGTTTCCGCCCGAGGACATCGCACGGCTGTTGTCGGCGCTGCGCGAACGCAGTGAATTTGCGCGAGACGCCGAGATCACGCTCGAGGCGAATCCGGGCACGATCGAGCGAGGTCGCTTCGCGGGATATCGCGACGCCGGCGTGAACCGCGTGTCCTTGGGTGCGCAAACCTTTTCCGCGCCGGCGCTGCAGGCGCTGGGCCGAATTCACGGTCCCGAGGACACGCTGCGCGCCGTCGACGAACTGCGCAGTGCCGGACTCGATAATTTCAATCTGGACCTGATGTATGCGCTGCCCGGTCAATCGGTGGCCGCAGCGGTCGCGGACATTGAAACGGCGTGTGCCTTGCGGCCGCGGCATATCTCGCACTATCAATTGACCTTGGAACCGGGGACGGTCTTCCACGCGCACCCGCCACCGCTGCCGGACGAGGATCTCGCCTGGGCCATGCAAACCGAGTGTCAGCAGCGCTTGGCGGCGGCCGGTTACCGGCAATACGAGGTTTCTGCGTATGCCACGGACGGATTTCCTTGTCGCCACAACCTGAACTATTGGTTGTTCGGCGACTACGTGGGTATAGGTGCCGGAGCGCATGGCAAGATTACGCTGCCCGGCCTGCAAGGCGTGTTGCGGACGACCAAACCGAAGCAGCCGCGCGACTATCAGCAGGCACTGCGCGATGCCGAGCGCCTGCTCGGCTCCCGCGTAGAGATCGCCGACGTCGACCTACCGTTCGAGTTCATGCTGGGTGCGCTGCGACTCAACGCCGGGTTCACCGCCGAGCAATATGAGGCGCGTACCGGCTTGCCTCTCGCGGCCCTTGCGCCTTTGCTCGAGCGGGCGGAGCAACGCTCCCTGCTCGAGCGCGACGCGTCCGCTTGGCGACCGACGGAGCTCGGCAGGCGTTTCCTAAACGATCTACAGGCGGCATTTCTCGCCTGAGCTTATGCACATCGGGTATTGCGGCCTCGCACAATGGGGTACCTACAGCACATTGCGACCACAATAGGTAAAGTGCTAAACGTAAATGATTGATTAATATATATAAAACGACTTGTCTATTTTTTGACCAAGTTAACATTTATGTGAATTTGTGCTGATTGCAGTATGACCGCGATATGACATCCACAGACTTATCCACACATTTTGTGGACAATTCTCTCGCCTCGAGGCCTGTAAATTTCATTTCAGAAAAGGCTTGTGAGCCGGGGCGTCCCCCGCTAGACTCCCCGCCCCGTTTTGCGTTCAAGCGCCGAACGGATTGCCCGTAAGGCGTGGCGATCCTCGTACGACAGTCCTCGGTGACGGTCGAGGACCGATTCTGCCGTCACATACAATCGAGGTTCATTCCATGAAAGCCGGTATTCATCCTGATTATCAAGAAATCTCAGTCTCCTGCACCTGCGGGAACCAGTTCAAGACGCGTTCGACCATCGGCCAAGATCTGCAGGTCGAAGTTTGTTCCAATTGCCATCCGTTCTATACCGGCAAGCAGAAGATCGTCGACACCGGCGGTCGCGTCGACAAGTTCCGCAAGAAGTACGCGACGGCCGCTCCGCGCGCCTGAAGGCGCAGTGTAGCCGACCCCCTTAGGCTTGCACGATTGCCCGCGGTGCTGCTGACCGCGGGCACTTGGCGTAGCCTGCGTGCCTGGAAGTCCGTTCGCACATGTCCGGCTGATGCGCCATAATCCCGGCTCTCCTACAGGCCCGCGGACCCCCATGAGCACGAAGTACGAAATCAAGAATTCCGTCACCGGCAAAACAACCCAACTCGAATCGACTTCCGGGACCATCGGTCCCGATGTCATCAGCATCGCGCCCCTGCTCAAAGAGCACGGCGTGTTCACGTTCGATCCCGGGTTCATGGCCACGGCGAGTACGGAAAGCAAAATTACCTATATCGACGGGGATGCCGGCGTGCTCCTCTATCGCGGCTATCCGGTCGAACAACTCGCTGAAAAGTCGAGCTTCCTCGAGGTCGCGAATCTCTTGATCTACGGCACGCTGCCGACGAAACCGCAGCTCGAAGCATTTCAGAACTCGATCATGCGCCATACGATGGTCAACGAGCAGTTGCTGCGTTTCTTCGACGTGTTCCATCACGACGCGCATCCGATGGCCATGGTTTCGGCCATGGTCGCATCGATGGCGGCGTTCTATCACGATACGACCGACATTCACGATCCGCGCCATCGGGAAATCTTCGCGCACCGCATCATCGCGAAGCTGCCGACGCTCGCCGCGGCGGCGTACAAGCACACCTTGGGCCAGCCGTTCATCTATCCGCGCAACGATCTGCGTTATTGCTCGAACATGTTGAACATGTTCTTCGCCGTGCCTTGCGAGCCTTATCACATCGATCCGGTCGCGGCCGAGGCCCTCGATCTGCTGTTCATTCTGCATGCCGATCATGAACAGAACGCCAGTACCTCGACCGTGCGTCTCGCGGGCAGCACAGGTGCGAACCCCTATGCCGCGATCTCGGCCGGTGTGTCCGCGTTGTGGGGTCCTGCGCACGGTGGTGCGAACGAGGCGGTGCTCGACATGCTCGAGGGGATCGGCTCGGTCGCCAACATCGAGAAGTTCCTGGCCCGGGTCAAGGACAAGAACGACAACGTGCGGCTCATGGGCTTTGGTCACAGGGTCTACAAGAACTTCGATCCGCGGGCCAAGATCATTCGCGGCATGTGCTATCGCGTGCTCGAGAAACTCGGGCGGACCAACAATCCGCTGTTCGAGTTGTCGCTCAAACTCGAGGAAATCGCACTCAAAGACGACTATTTCGTCTCCCGCAAGCTCTACCCAAACGTCGATTTCTACTCCGGCATCATCTACAGCGCGCTCGGTATTCCGCGCTCCATGTTCACGGTCATGTTCGCAATCGCGCGCACCGCCGGCTGGGTCGCACACTGGCAGGAAATGGTCTCCGATCCGCAAATGCGCATCGGCCGACCACGACAGCTCTACACCGGGCCCTCGCAGCGAGATTATCTTTCGATCGACCAGCGCTGACACCTCGTGGCACAACCCAAGCCGGCGACCGCGGGCGTGGCAATCGGGCTATTGCTGAGCGCGTTGACCTCGGAGCCGGTGCGCAGCGCCGTACCGGCGCCCCCCGAGCCGAACGTCTGCGCAGAACCCTCGGCGGCGGTGGCAACCGGCACGGCGCAGTGGAACGGCTGGGGGCGCGATTTGGAGAACACGCGTTATCAACCCGAGCCGGCTTTGCGTGCCGCGGATTCCGCGAAGCTGCGGCTCAAATGGTCCTACGGCTATGACGGCACGCGCGAGAACGGTCAGCCGAGCGTCGTCGATGGTCGGGTGTTTGTCGCGAGTGCTTCGGGCCGCGTCTTTTCCCTCGATGCGCGCAGCGGCTGCACTTACTGGACCTACGATGCCGCTGCCGGCTCGCATGCGGCGATCGTCGTCGGCGAGTTGGGCGCGCCGAAAATGCTGTTCGGGCTGAAGAAGCTCAAGCTCACGAAGAACGCCCACATCGAAATCGACAAGCCGCCGAGCGCGGTGTTTTTCGGCGATGACGCCGGTACGGTCTACGCGCTCGATGCACGCAGCGGGCATTTGCTTTGGAAGACGCGGGCCGACGAGCATCCGCTCGCCCGCATCAGCGGCTCGCCCGCCCTGTACCGTGACCGGCTCTACGTTCCGGTCGCTTCCAGCGAGGAATCCGCGGCGGCGAATCCCGCCTATGCCTGCTGCACGTTCAGGGGCAGCGTCGTCGCCATCGACATCGCCAACGGGCAGATCGTCTGGAAGACTTACATGTCGGGCGACGAACCGAAGGCCTATGCGAAACCCGCCGCGGGGACGCCGGTGTTCGGGCCGTCCGGCATCGGGATCGAATCCGCTCCGACGATCGATGTTCGGCGGGGCGTGCTCTACGTTGCGACCGGCGATGCGCACGGCGCGCTCGATGAGCCGGCGGCCGATGCCGTCGTCGCTCTCGGCTTGCCGGACGGCAAGGTCCGCTGGGTCAAAAAGCTCGGTAGTTCCGCAGCGGCCGGCGCTTTCACGACCTCGCCGATCCTGCGAACCTTGTCGCTGACGCGACAGATCCTGCTCGCGGCTCCTCGGTCCGGCATCGTCTACGGCCTCGATCCGGACCGCGAGGGCGAACTCCTCTGGCAGAGCAAGCTCGACGTTGCCGGTGTCCCCGGCCTGCAATGGGGCCCGGCTGCGGACCATCGCAGTGTGTACGCGGCCTTTGCGGCCGCAACGGCGACCGGGGGTCTGGTTGCGCTCGACGTGGCGACGGGCAGGTTGCGCTGGGCCACGCCGGCGCCGCTGCCGGCCTGTAGTTGGGGTCTCAAGGATTGCTCCCATGCCGAGTCACAGGCCGTGACCGTCATTCCGGGCGTCGCCTTCTCCGGGGCGACGGACGGTCATTTGCGCGCCTATTCGTCGATCGACGGGCACATCGCCTGGGATTTCGACACGGCGCGCGATTTTACGACCGTGAACGGCATCCATGCGGCCGGCGGCGCACTCGATCACGGCGGCCCCACGATCGTCGGTGGCACGCTCTACGTCAATTCCGGCGACGCCTTGCTCGCGTTTTCGGTCGACGGCAAGTAGCATTCACCCGATGCTCTTCGCCAATTCTTCGCGCCTCGCCACCGTCTCCCGCCTCGCCTCGTCGACCGTCCTGCTGCTCCTCTGCGCGCATTTAGCCGCCGCCGCGGACGCCGAGAGTCCGAATCTCGCGAACTCGGTCGTGAAGGTGTTTGCGACGATGCGTTATCCCGATCCCTACAAGCCCTGGACGAAACAGGCGCCCACGGACGTGACCGGCTCGGGCGTGATCATCGACGGCAAGCGCATCCTGACGAATGCGCATGTCGTGCAATACGCGAGCCAGGTGCAGGTACAGGCGAACGAGGCCGGCGACAAAATGGCGGCCACGGTCGTCGCCGTCGCGCCGGGCATCGATCTGGCGGTGCTGAAGCTCGAGGACGAATCGTTCTTCGATTCCCGGCCGCCGATCACGCGCGCCAGCAAGCTGCCCGAGATCAAGGACACGGTGCTCGCCTACGGTTACCCGACCGGTGGATCCTCGCTGTCCATCACCAAGGGTATCGTCTCGCGGATCGAGTTCGTCGCCTACAAATTCCCGGTCTCGGGGCTGCGGATTCAAATCGACGCGGCGATCAATCCGGGCAACAGCGGCGGACCGGCGATCGCCGGCGACAAGATGATCGGGCTCGCATTTCGCAAGCTGAACGGCGACGACAACATCGGCTACATCATTCCGAACGAAGAGATCGAATTGTTCCTGCAGGACATCGCCGACGGCAAATACGACGGCAAGCCCGCGATGTATGACGACTTGCAGACCCTCGAGAATCCGGCCATGCGGGCATTTCTGAAGCTCGACAAGACCGTCGAGGGCGTGGTCGTCCATGGGCCGTATTCCGCGGACGCCGCCTACCCGCTGAAGCAATGGGATGTCATCACGCGCATCGGCGACGCGCCGATCGACAACCAGGGGATGGTAAAACTCGGACCCGATTTGCGCGTGGACTTTCATTATCTGGTGCAAAAGACCGCGAAGCAGGGCGTGCTGCCGCTCTCCATCGTCCGTCAGGCTAAGCCGCTCGCGATCAAGCTGCCCGTGAGCTCGGACCGGCCGGCCTTGCTGCGCGATCTCAATGGCGAGTATCCCCCGTATTTCGTCTATGGACCGCTGGTGTTCTCGAAGGCGACCTGGGAATTCCTCGGCGGCCTGGAGAAGAATGGCGGCGCGGCGCGCACCTTGAGTGTCATGAAGAGCCCGCTGCTGGTTCGCGCGCTCGATCCGCCCGACGCGAACTTGCAGGAACTCGTCGTGATCTCCTCGCCGTTCTTCCCGCACAAGCTCGCCAAGGGTTACTCGAACGCCGCGGGCAGCGTGGTGGCCTCGATCAACGGCAAGCACGTGAGCAGTCTCACGCAACTCGTCGCGCTGCTGCGCGATCTGCCGGATGAGTTCGTCACGATCGAGTTCGACCAGCGCCCCGGAGAGTCGCTGGTCTTCCCACGCAAGGAAATGGTCGCGGCCACCGAGGACATCCTGAGCGACAACGGCGTTCGTGCACAAGGCTCCCCCGATACGCTCGCCATCTGGCAGGCCAAGCCGCCCACGCCCTAAGAGAGCGGGTCTTTTTTGGCGTCTCCGTCCTGATGCGCATCGATCAGGGCCGAAACCTCGCGCGCATCGGCGCGCCGCATGGGCCGGCCGTCGACCGGAGAATAGGGTGATTGGCGGATCCCGTCGATCGGAAACACCGTCGCGTCGACATTACGGCCGCTCGCCTCGAAGCGCAGCGCCGGGTAGTTCAGACTGCGCTCGGCGTCCATTTTGACGCGCCGTTCGTAGAATTCGTGCGGCACGCCGACCTCGATCAAGCGGAACGCGACCGACTCGGAACTGTCGGCGAACAGATGTAGGTTGATGTCGCTGTAATCCGTCGCCGTGCCGGTCAGCACGGATCCGACCAGCCGGGGTTGAAACTCGTCGAGCAAGCGCATCGTGGCCAGCGCGATGCGGCGTTGATCCTTGAGGCTGTGATCATGCGTGTCGCGGGCGAACAGCCGCTGATGCTCGCGCAGCGCCGCTTCGATCTCGACGTTCTTCGGCAGCACCGCAACATCGTTGACTCCGAGCCGATCGGCAGCCTTGCGCTTGGCCTGGAGAAAATCCCCGATCCCGTGTTCCGCCATGATGCGCGCCGCCTCTTGCGCGAGAGCGCGGCGCAAATCCTCGGCTCGCTGCGAAAATTTCTTCGGCATGATCTCTTTAGAACAGCGGCTTGTCGTTTTCGTTCGGGTTCTGCCCTTCGTAGAGCTCCGGCTTCGGCAGCGTCCCCTCGATGAAGGTCTCCATGATGCCATTGGGATCGTCGGAACTGGCGAGCGCTCCCGTATCTTTGTTGATGCGGGCGCTGATCAATCCGTCCGGCATCGGCACCGGCCGCCGTGGCGTACCGGCCAGGGCATCGTGCATGAAAAATGTCCAGATCGGAACCGCGGTCCTGCCGCCTTCCTCGCGCGCGCCGAGCGAGCGATCCTGGTCGAAACCCACCCAGACCGTCGTCACCAGTGCACCGTTGTAGCCCGAGAACCAGGCGTCGTGCGCGTCATTGGTCGTGCCGGTCTTGCCGGCGATATCGTCACGACCGACCGCCTGCGCCTGCACGCCGGTGCCGCGGCGGATGACGTCGCGCATCATGTCGGTCAGCTGCCACGCGATTTGCGGCTTGAGCACCTGCGGGGCCAGGTCCTTCGCTGGAATCACGGTCGTGCCGTCCGATTCGCCGGTGTCGAGTTGCCCGGACTGCGCTTGTCGCCGGGGTGTGACTACGGCGGCGGCCCCAGGCGCGCTTGCGCCCGCAGCGGCGCCCGGCGCACCAGCAGACGCCGCCGCCGCGCGGGCCGCAGCCTCGGCGCACTCGAAACAGGCAATCTGCGGTTCGGCCTGGAAGATCGTCTGTCCGGTCGCATCCTCGATGTGGTCGATGTAATAGGGAGAAACCTTGAAGCCCCCGTTCGCGAGGGTCGAGTAGGCGGTCACCATCTGCAAAGGGCTGGCCTCGGCCGTGCCGATCGCGAGCGTCAAGTCATCGGGCAGCTGCGATTTGTCCAGGCCGAAGCGGGTCACGTAGTCGCGGACGTACTCGAGGCCGACCGCCTGCAGGAGCCGAACCGACACGAGATTGCGCGAATAGACGAGGGCATCGCGCAGGCGCATGGGTCCGAAGAACTTCTCGCCGTTGTTGTCCTTGGGCCGCCAGGATTGATCGCTCTCCGAGTCTCCGAGCACGATGGGCGCGTCCAGGATCACGCTCGCAGGGGTGTACCCCTTGTCGAACGCGGCCGCGTAGAGCAGCGGCTTGAACGAGGATCCGGGTTGCCGCTTCGCTTGGGTGACGCGATTGTATTGGCTCCGGGAGAAATCGAAGCCGCCGATGAGGGCGACGACGGCACCGTCCTTCGGATCCATCGAGACGAGCGCGCTCTGCGCCTCCGGTACCTGCACGAACTGGATGTTCTGCGCGGTGTTGCCGACCGTGTAGATGACGTCGCCGCGGGCGAAGATCTCCGTCGCGCTGGTCGGCCAACGGTCGGTATTCTCGTCCGGCAGTTCGCGTCTCGCCCAGGAGATCTTGTCCCAGGGCAAGGTCACTTCGCCCAAGGACTTCACGTAAACCTGCGCGCTCTTCGCGTCGACGCGCTGGACGATCGCCGGCCGCAGGCCGCCAATGACCGGAAATTGATCCAATTCGGTGTCCCAGAAGCCGGTACGCGGATTGTTGTCGAGTACGACCTTCGCGGTTGCACCCCGCCAGCCATGGCGACGATCGTATTGCAGGAGCCCGGTGCGCAGCGCGATCGCGGCAAAGCGCTCGAGGCGCGAATCGATCGTCGTATAGACCTTGTAGCCGGCGGTGTAGGCGCTGTCGCCGTATTTCGCCAGCATGTCGGCGCGCACCATCTCCGCGATGTCTGGCGCGTCCGCCTCGATCAGCAGTCCATGGCGACGCGATTCCACGGGGCTCGCGTCGGCGTGATCGTGTTCGGCCGGCGTGATGTAGCCTAGCGCGAGCATGCGCCCCAAGACGTAGGCGCGGCGACTCCTGGCCCTCTCTGGGTTCGCGACCGGGTTGACCGAAGACGGGGCGGAGGGGATGCCAGCGATGGTCGCCATCTCCGCAATGCTCAGTTGATCCAGGGATTTGCCGAAATACACTTCGGCCGCCGCGCCGATGCCGTAGGCGCCCTCGCCGAGAAAGGTCTTGTTGGCGAACAGCGAAAAAATCTCTTCCTTGGAGAACTCAGCCTCCATGAGGAAGGAAATATAAACTTCGCTCATCTTGCGCTTCATGTCGCGCTGACGTGGATTCAGGAACATGTCGCGGGCGACTTGCTGCGTGATGGTGCTGCCGCCCTGGCGCACACCGCCGGCGCGCAGATTCTTGAGCGCAGCGCGCAGGATCCCCTGCCAATCGACGCCGTGATGCTGGAAGAACCGATCGTCTTCGGCCGCCAGAAAGGCCTCCACCATGAGCTTGGGGATCTGATCGTAGCGCACCGGGATCCGGCGCTGCTCGCCGATGGAGGCGATCAGGCGCCCGTCGCGGGTGTAGACCCGCAGCGGCACCTGCAATTGCACGTCGCGCAGCGTATCGACGTCCGGCAAGGCCGGTTTCAAATACACGTAGGCACAGATATTGGCGAAAACGACCAAGGCGATCGTGCCGATTAGACTCGCGCAAATGCGGGATATGAGAACCAGATACTGTTTGAGCACTAAAAACCGTTCTAACTTATTGCACCGGTGGAAGTAGCCATGCATATTACCGCCGGTTGCAGGGGCATACTCATCGAAAGATGAGGACGCAAAGCTTCCGGTCTACGGGTTCGATGCCTAGGACAGCGGGGTTGCCAGACTAAGCTAGTGCGAGCGCCGGGGCCCGGACGTTCGCACCAGCGTCTGATTCAATCGCGCCGCTTCCTTCTCGTCGTGACCCCGACAGCGGCGGTTTTCCATCCTCGCTCTCAATGAGCACCTCTTCGGTGATTACCGTGAGTAGGGTCACGCTCTATTTAACAGTTTCTTGCTAAGTTTGCTGCACGTGGTTAGTCTCGCGCAACAGTTCAATGCCTCCAAGGTACTGAGGATAAAAGGAAAAATCTGTGTGGTCCTTAGTCAAAAGATATCGTCCCTTACTGGGACTTGACATAACCACCTCATCGGTGAAGCTGATAGAGCTCACGATGTCAGGAGGCCAGTACCGCGTGGAGTCGTATGCAGCAGAGCCTACGCCGCACAACGCCATCAACGAAAAAGCGATCGTCGACGCGGAAGCCGTCGGCGAAGCGATACGGCGCGCCGTCAAGCGCTCCGGCGCCAAGAGCCGCCTCGCCGCGATTGCCATCAGCGGCGACGCCGCAATCACGAAAGTGATTCAAATGCCGAAGAGTCTCGGCGAGAACGAGCTCGAAGGTCAGGTCGAGATGCAGGCGGACCAATACATTCCCTTCCCGATGGAAGAGGTCAGTTACGACTACCAAGTCGTGGGTCCGTCGGAAAAAGATCCCGACATGATGGACGTGCTGCTCGTGGCGACGCGGACCGAGAATGTCGAGCAACGCCGAGCCGCGGTGCAAGCCTCCGGCCTCACCGCTCAGCTCGTCGACGTCGAAGCGTTCGCGCTGGAAAATGCCTGTGCCTTGATGCGTCATCAAATGCCCGACGGCGGCATGGACCGTACCGTGGCGGTCATCGACTTCGGGGCCAGCAGCACGACCTTCAGTGTGCTCGGCAACCTGCGGGTCATCTACACCCGCGATTTCGCCTTCGGCGGCCAGCAGCTCACCGAAGAAATCATGCGGACCTACGGACTCAGCATGGAGGAAGCGGGGCGCGCGAAAAAGGAAGGCGGCCTGCCGAGCAACTATCAGCCCGAGGTTCTCGATCCCTTCATCGACGACATGACCCAACAGGTCAGCCGCTCGCTGCAGTTCTATCTCGCCTCGGGCAGCGGCCGCTCCCAGCCCGATCAGCTGCTGATCTGCGGCGGCTGCGCCAACATTCCCGGCGTCGCGGACGTCATCAGCAGCCGCGTCGGCGTGCCGGCCGAAAAAGGCGATCCGCTGGGCAACATGAAGGTTTCATCGAAAGCCAAGGCTCAGGCCGTGGGACGCGATGCGACCGCCCTCTTGACCGCCTGCGGCCTCGCGCTGCGTAGTTTTGATTGAAAGAGACACCATGCCGCGTATCAACCTACTGCCCTGGCGAGAACAAAAGCGCAAGATCCGGCGACGCGAATTCCTGGTCGCCTCCGCGGCCGCCGTATTCGCCGGCGCGGTCTTCACGTTCGGCGGACATCTGCTCTACTCGAGCTGGACGGCGCTGCAGAACGAAAAGAACGACGTCCTCAAGAAGGAGATCGGCAAACTCGATGCGCAGATCGCCGACATCCAGGATCTCGAGGGGCAGAAACAGCGGTTGGTCGCCCGTATGACCATCATCGAGACTCTGCAGCGCAGCCGGCCCGAAATCGTGCATCTGTTCGACGACATCGTGCGCACCGTGCCCGAGGGCGTCTACCTCACGTCGATCAAAGAGACGGAGGGCAAGCCGCGCAAACTCGAGATCAAAGGCGTCGCCCAATCGAGCACCCGAGTGTCGACTTTCATGCGCAACATCGATGCCTCGACCTGGATGGCCAATCCGCAACTGCAGGTCGTGGAAGCGGCGAAGGACACGGCCTTCGGCGGCTCGAGTTTCAGCTTGTTCGCGAATGTCGTCGGTGTGGATATCGATAATGGCGGCGCGCCAACCTCCAAGAAGGCAACAGGGAAATGAATCTCGTAGAGGAACTCAAGAGTCTCGATCCGCGCGACCCGGGTCGGTGGCCGTGGGTCATCCGCGGCTTCTTCGTGCTGCTGATTTTCTTCGTGTGCTCGAGCGTCGCCTGGTACATGTTCGTGTGGAGCGATGACCGTCCGCAGCTCCAGAAAGCCGAGGCCGACGAGCAGGATCTGCGCGCGCAATTCGAGAGCAAGCAGCAGCGGGCAGCGAATCTCGATGCCTACAAGGCGCAGATCGCGGAGATGGAGCGAACCTTCGGTGCGATGCTGCGCCAGCTGCCCGGCAAGACCGAGGTTCCCAATCTGCTCGTCGACATTTCGCAGACGGGTCTCGCGGCCGGTCTGCAGGAGAAGTTGTTCCAGCCCGGGACCGAGGATACCAAGGGATTCTATGCCGAGCTGCCGATCAAGATCCGGCTCGTCGGCAGTTACCATCAATTCGGGAGCTTCGTGAGCGGCATCGCCGCGCTGCCGCGGATCGTGACCCTGCAGGACATCGAGATCAAGCCGCAGGCCACTAACGGCAAGGACTCCGGCTACGACAATTTGACCATGGATATCACGGCGAAGACCTATCGCTACATCGAGGACGTCGACGCGTCGAGCAAGAGCACCAGGAAGAAGCCAGGAGGTGCGACATGAAACATCGATACCGGCAGCTTGGCACCGTCTTCAGTCTGCTGTCATCGTGCGCGGCACTGGTCGCCTGTTCAGGAGGCCAGTCCGACCTGCAGAAGTGGATCGCAGAGACCAAGGCCAAACCGGGCGGTCACATCGATCCGTTGCCCGAGGTCAAGCCGTACGAGACGTTCACGTACGCGGCCAACAGCCTGCGCTCGCCGTTCCAGCCTCAGGGCCCGACCACGAACCAGGCGAGTCTGCGTCCCGTCACGCGCCGCAACCGCGAATTCCTGGAAAACTTCCCGCTCGACACTCTCAAGATGGTCGGGACTTTCAAAGTCGGACCGGCGTTTTACGGCTTGGTTCAGTCCAAGGACGGCCTGGTCCACAAAGTGCAGCCGGGCAACTATATCGGGACGAACGACGGGAAAATCACCGAGATTTCGGGCGGAAAAATAAGCATCACCGAGATCATCCCCGATGGTCTCGGTGGCTATATCGAGCGACCGGCATCGTTGGCATTGGCCAACTGAAGCCACAGGGAGAGCATCAAGATGACCAGAACACAAAAACGGATGATGGCGATGGTGGCGGCAGTCTGTGCCGCACTATCGTTCGTCACGTTCCCGGCGCTCGCCGCCGATCCGATCAAACTGGAGTCGATCGACGTCCAGACCTTGCCGGGTCAGCAGGTCCAGCTCAAGTTGCACTTGAGCGGACCGGCGCCTGAACCGTTGCCGTTCACGATCGACAAGCCCGCGAGAATCGCATTCGACCTCTTGAATACGACGCTCGCTCTGCCGTCGCGCCGCATCGACGTGCGCTCCGGCGGTGTCGACACCGTGCTGGCGGCGGAGGCCAATGGCCGCACGCGCCTGGTGGTCAACGTCGATTCTCTGATGCCTTACACGACCAAGGTCGACGGCGATACCATCACCGTGACGCTCGGCACCCAGGCCGCCGAATCGGCGAACAAGACCGCGCTCGCCCGGGCGAGTGCAGGCGAGAAGGCGAATCCCGCAGAAAGGTCGATCCGCACCATCGACTTCCGCCGCGGTTCCGACGGCACGGGCCGTGTGATCGTGCAGTTGAGCGATCCGAAGACACCGGTCAACGTGCGCCAGGAAGGCAATCAGATCGTCGTCGACTTCGCCAACACGGGGATGCCGAAGAATCTGCTGCGCCGTTACGATGTGATGGATTTCGCCACCCCGGTGCAGACCGTCGACGCCGTGCGTGTCGACGGCAGCTCTCGCTTGGTCATCACTGCGCAAGGGGATTTCGAGCAACTCGCTTATCAATCGGACAATCAATACACCGTCGAGATCAAGCCCTCGCTCAAACACATCGCTTCCGAGGAAAAGAAGGAGTACACCGGCGAACGGCTGACGCTCAATTTCCAGGACATCGACGTCCGCTCGGTTCTGCAATTGCTCGCCGACACCAGCGGCCAGAACATCGTCGTCAGCGACTCGGTCACCGGCAATCTGACCTTGCGGCTGCAGAACGTCCCCTGGGACCAGGCGCTGGACATCGTCTTGCGCACCAAGGGACTCGACAAGCGGCGCCAGGACAACGTCATCATCATCGGACCGACCGAGGAACTCGCCTCGCGCGAGAAGGCGGAGCTGTCCGCGCGCAAGGATTTGCAAGAGCTCGCGCCGGTACGCACCGAGTTCCTGCAGGTCAACTATGCCAAGGTCGACGACCTCGCCAAATTGATCCGCGGCACGAGCACCGGCGGCGGCGCTTCGTCGGGCGGCGGTAAGAACTCCATGTTGTCGACGCGCGGCACGCTCTCGGTCGACACGCGCACCAACACCTTGATGGTGCAGGACACGGCCGATCGCTTGACCGACATCCGGCGCATGGTGCAGATGCTGGACGTGCCGATCAAGCAGGTGCTGATCGAAGCGCGCGTCGTCGTCGTGAGCGACACCTTCGAGCGCGATCTTGGCGCACGCTTCGGCGTCACGACCGCGCAGACCAACGGCAACAATGGGCTGCTCGCGGTAACCGGTTCGGGCACCGGCGCCGACACCATGATCCAGTCGGCGATCACCAACCTGACGGGCACCGGGATTGCTTCACCTGTGACCACGCCGGCCTTGGCGAATCGCTACAACGTCAATCTCCCCGCCGCGAACACGGCCGGCAGCATCGGCATCTCGCTGCTGGGCGGCAGCTATCTGGTCGATCTCGAACTGTCGGCCGCCCAAATCGAGGGCAAGGGTGAGGTCATTTCCTCGCCGCGCGTGATCACCGCGAATCAGAAGGAAGCGACGATCCTCCAGGGTACGGAAATTCCCTACCAGGAGTCGGCTTCGAGCGGCGCGACGACGACTCAGTTCAAGGACGCGGTGTTGTCCTTGAAAGTGACACCCTTGATCACGCCGGACAATCGCGTCGTCATGGACATCGACGTGCGCGACGATGCGGTCGGTCAACTGGTACAGAGCGCCACGGGCGGTTCCGTGCCGTCGATCGACACGCGTGAGATCATCACGCAGGTGCTCGTCAACGATGGCCAGACCGTCGTGCTCGGCGGCATCCTCGAGACGACCAAGACCAAGTCCGTCGAGAAGGTGCCTTATCTCGGCGACATCCCGTTCTTGGGCAACTTGTTCAAGACCACGACCGACATCAGGGACAAGACCGAACTCTTGATCTTCATCACGCCGAAAATTCTGCGTGAAGGTTCGAATTTATATTAATTGCTGCCGCAGAGCGGCAACCGTCTAACGAGGATGTAAGACATGCGTAGATTATCGATCATCGCCGTAGCAGCGGCCTGGCTGCTCTCGGCCTGCGGCGGGAGCACGATCACGGGTCCGGGCGGTAGCGGCTCGAGCGGCAGCTCCAGTTCGAGCTCGAGCGGCGGCAGTTCGAGCAGCGGCGGAGGCAGCAACGTCACGTCGATCACCCTGACCGCGAGTCCGACGACGATCGCGGCCGATGGCAGTACGACCGCGATGATTACGGCGGTCGCGAAGGACAGCACCAACGAGCTGGTCAGCGACGCCAACGTGACCTTCACGGCATCGGCAGGTGATTTGACCGTCACGCAGGGCACGACGGGAACGAACGGCGAAGCGCTCGCGACTTTGAGCGCCGGTGGTGCAGCATCGGGCACGAAGCTTACCGTCACCGCAACGTCCGGTACCGGATCGGGATCGGTGGTCATCACGGTTGCGAACACGCAGCAATCGATCCAAGTAACGACGAGTCAGCCGCAAATTCCCTCGAACGGCAGCCAGGCAGCGACGATCACGGCACTCGTGCTCGACGCGAACAATAATACCGTCTCGGGTGCGACTGTCGCCTTTACCGCGACTTCCGGAGGCTTGACGGTCACGTCGGGCACGACCGGTGCAGACGGGACGGCGACGGCGACCTTGACCGCCGCAAACAATCCTGCGGACCGTACGATCACCGTTACTGCGACTCTGACGTCGAATCCTGCGACCAAGCCGGCAACCGTGCCGGTCCAAGTCACGGGAACCGCGCTCAGCGTCTCCGGTCCACCGAGCCTCGTTCTCGGACAAACAGCGACCTACACGGCCTCGCTCGTCGACTCGAGCGGCACGGGCATTGCCAACACCGCGGTCGCGTTGACCTCGAAAGCCGGCAACAAGCTGAGCGCCGCATCCGTTTCGACCGGTTCTACGGGCCAGGTGACGTTCACGCTCCAAGCCACCGTCGCCGGCAGCGATACGATCACGGGCACTGCGCTCGGTATCAATGCCACGCAGGCGCTTGCCGTCAGCGCGCAGAGCTTTCAATTCACGACGCCTCCCTCCACGGCCGCGGTGACGAATGTTGATCTCTCAACTCCGCAGACCTTGACGGTCAACTGGACCTCCGGCGGCGCACCGGTCGTCGGTCAGCCGGTAACCTTCGCGGCGTCGCGAGGAACTCTGAGCGCCTCGTCGGCTAACACGGACGCGAACGGCAACGCCACCGTGTCGATCGTTTCGTCGACGAGCGGCGATGCCACCGTTACCGCTGCGGGCTCGGGCGTTACGACGACGGCGGACTTGGACTTCATTGCCACGTTGCCGGCGGTGATCGGCCTACAAGCGAGTCCCGCGACGATCGCCACGAACGGCCAGAGCACGATTACCGCGACCGTGCGCGATGCAAACAACAACCTGGTCCAAGGGCAGACCGTCGATTTCAACACGGTCCACGATATTACCGGCGGGACCTTGTCCGTCGCTTCGTCCCAAACCAACTCGCAGGGTCAGGCGCAGACGGTCTACACCGCGAGTTCGACCGCGAGTTCGAGCAACGGCGTAGTCCTGCAAGGCACGGTCCAGGGGACCGCGATCACCGGCCAAGCAACCTTGACGGTCGGCGGCCAATCCGTGTTCCTGTCCTTGGGAACCGGCAATTTGATCGTACAGCTGCCCGCTGGGTGTAGCACCACAGGGACCGTGATATGCACGCAATTCGGCGTGCCGTATTCGGTGATCGCGGTGGACGCTGCCGGCAATCCGGTCTCCGGCACGAATATTACCCTCACGGTCAAGGCGTTGACTTACTCGAAGGGCTTGTATCCGCCGGTCGTTGCTCCGGCCACCGTATGGTCGCAAAGCGTCTCCGCCACTTGTCCGAACGAAGATGGAACCAGTCCGGTCGTATCTGCGCAATTCAACGGCATCCTCGATCCGGGTGAAGATGGCTGCTGGGCGGGTAATACCGCACTGAATCCCATCAAGGAGGGGCTGCCAACCCCAAATCCCTCCGGCTACGCTTGCAACCAGTTTGGCAACGGTAATGGCAGGCTGGACCCGGGCGGAACGGCGGTTACATCGCCGAGTACGGTCACAACGGATTCGACTGGCACGGGTTCCTTCCTGGTCATCTACCCGCAGGACGAAGCGAATTGGGTCTCGGTTGAACTCACGGCGACCACGAGCGTGCAGGGTACGGCGTCCACCGCGTCGGTCGACTTCACGCTGCCGATCTTGGCTACGGATCTGACCACGATTAACGTCAGTCCGCCGGGCCAGTACAGCCCTTACGGCCAGGCTAGTTCCTGCAGCGATCCCCAATAAGCTGCACGCTCCGGTAATTTAGCTGTCCCTCCAGCACCCCCAGGTGCTGGAGGGTCTCTCCGATCATCCCGTCTCCTGGCCTGCTACCATGCGTGCCCCATGACGCCCAAGCGCAATATTTTCTTGATCGGCCCCATGGGCTCCGGCAAGACGGCCGTAGGCCGGCACCTGGCGCGCCTCTTCCGGCTCACGTTCCACGATAGCGACGCGGACATCGAATTGCGCACCGGCGTCGACATCGCCTTCATATTCGAGAAGGAGGGCGAACCGGGCTTCCGGCTGCGCGAGAAGGAGTCGATCGATCGGCTGACCCAAATGGAGGGGATCGTGCTCGCGACCGGCGGGGGCGCCGTGATCGAAGCCGAGAACCGGCGCGCGCTGCGTGAGCGCGGTATCGTCGTCTACCTCGAAACCTCGGTGGATCAGCAGATCGAGCGCACACGCCACGCACGCCACCGTCCGCTGCTCAACGACGCGGACCCGGAGGAGACGCTCGCCGCCTTGATGAAAAAGCGCGCGCAACTCTACGCCGAAATCGCGGATCTGACCGTCTCCACCGACGGTCGCCGCGTGCAGACGGTCGCCGAGGAAATCCATGCGGAACTGCGCAAGCTGCAGGCTGCGCAGGGCGCTTGACGCGCCCGAAGGCGCATATCTCACGCGGCTGCGCCGTGCGCGGCTGCGCCGTGCCCGTATAATCCTCGAGCATGGAAACCCTCTACGTAGAGCTCGGCAACGCACGCTATCCGATCAGCATCGGCCCCGGCCTGCTGAGGTCGGCGGCGCTGCTCGCGGAGCCGCTGAAGGGGCGAGACCTGCTCGTCGTCAGCAACACGACCGTGGCGCCGCTCCATCTGCCAGGCCTCAAGGCGGCGCTGCCGGACCGGCGTATCGCGACGTGCATCCTGCCCGACGGTGAGCGGCACAAGACGCTTGCCACGGCGGCCCTCGTCTTCGACGCCCTCGTGGCGCATCGCTGTAATCGGGATGCCGTGATTCTCGCGCTCGGCGGGGGTGTGGTCGGGGATATCGCGGGCTTCGCCGCTGCCTGCTATCAGCGCGGCATCGACTTCGTGCAGATTCCGACGACCTTGCTGGCCCAGGTCGACTCCTCGGTCGGCGGCAAGACCGGCGTCAATCATCCAGGCGGCAAGAACTTGATCGGTGCGTTTCATCAGCCGATTGCCGTGATCGCCGATACCGACACGCTGGCGAGCCTGCCGGATCGCGAACTGCGCGCGGGCCTCGCCGAAGTCATCAAATACGGCTGCATCTATGACGCGGATTTGTTCGCCTGGTTGGAGACCAACATCGCGCGCCTGCTCGCGCGGGAGCCGGACGCCCTGATCCATGCGATCCGGCGGTCCTGCGAAATCAAGGCGGCCGTGGTCGCCGCGGACGAGCGCGAGCACGACATCCGCGCCATCTTGAACTTCGGCCACACGTTCGGACACGCGATCGAAGCGGCGACGAATTTCGACACGTGCTTGCACGGCGAAGCGGTCGGCTTCGGCATGTTGCTCGCGACCGACTTGTCCGCCCGCTTGGGGTCCGTCGAGGCGAGCTTGCCGCGGCGACTGGCGGCTCTGCTGGAGGCGTCCGGCTTGCCGGTCGCCACGCCGCGTATCGGCGTCGCGCGCGCGCTCGAGTTGATGCAGATGGACAAGAAGGTGCGCGGCGGTATGATCCGCCTCGTGCTGCTGGCCCGGCTCGGCCGGGCGGTCGTGACCGCCGACTACGCGGAGGCGGCGCTGCGCGCGACGCTCACCGAGTACTTCGCGTGACGCGGTGCCTCGAATGAGCGGGCTCGCCCCGTACGCGGCGCACGACGAGCAGTCGCGCGGCCGCCGCCACGCCGAACCCGCGCCCGCATACCGCTCCGAGTACCAGCGCGACCGCGATCGCATCGTGCACTCGACGGCGTTTCGCCGGCTGGTCTACAAGACCCAGGTGTTCGTCAACCACGAGGGCGATCTGTACCGTACTCGACTCACGCATTCGCTCGAGGTCGCACAGATCGCGCGCACGATCGCCCGCGCGCTCAAGCTCAACGAAGTCTTGTCCGAGGCGATCTGCCTCGCCCACGATCTTGGCCATACGCCCTTCGGGCACGCGGGCCAGGATGCGCTCAACGACTGCATGCTGGACTTCGGCGGCTTCGAACACAATCTGCAATCCCTGCGCGTCGTCGACGAACTCGAGGAGCACTACGCCGACTTCGACGGTTTGAATCTCACCTTCGAATGCCGCGAAGGCATCTTGAAGCATTGCTCCCAGAAGAATGCCGTGCGGCTCGGCGACGTCGGCGAGCGCTTCATCAAGCGCCAGCAACCGGGCCTCGAGGCGCAGCTCGCGAATTTTGCGGACGAGATTGCCTACAACAATCACGATGTCGAGGACGGCATCCGCGCCGGCCTCGTGAGCGTGGATCAGTTGCTGGCCGTGCCGCTGTTCGCGCGCTACCACGGCGAGGTCCGCTCGCTGCATCCCGATCTTGCCGGCCGGCGCCTCGTCTACGAGATCTTGCGGCGTATGATCAATCACCTGGTCACCGACTTGATCGACTCTTCCGCGCAGCGGCTCAAGGTCGCGGGGGTGGCCTCGATTCAGGAAGTGCGTGCCCACTCCTCGCCCCTGGTAGGATTCAGCGAGCCGACCCGAAGCGAGAATCTGGCGCTCAAGAGCTTCCTGCGCGAACATCTCTACAAGCACTACAAGGTGCAGCGCATGACGTCCAAGGCGCGGCGCGTCGTGCGAGAATTGTTCGCCGCCTTCTTCGCCGACCCCGGCCTCATGCCCGACGAACATCGCGCCACGGGATCCCGGCGCGAGTCGGTGCAGGGTCCGGCGGGCAGGGCACGCGCCGTCGCCGACTACATCGCCGGCATGACCGACCGGTACGCCATCCTCGAACATCGACGCCTTTTTGACCCAAGCGAAAGAACATGACCAACAAACCAGCCGACAGCCTCGACAACGACCTCCTCCTGCGGGCGCTGCTGCGCGAACCGACACCGCGCCGGCCGATCTGGCTCATGCGGCAGGCCGGCCGCTACTTGCCCGAGTATCGCGCGACGCGCACGCGCGCCGGTAATTTCCTCGCCCTGTGCACCAACCCGGAACTCGCCTGCGAGGTCACGCTGCAGCCCATCGACCGCTATCCGCTCGATGCGGCGATCCTGTTCTCCGACATTCTGACCATTCCGCATGCCATGAATCTCGGCCTCGAATTCGAGGCGGGCGAGGGTCCCACGTTCGCGCGTCCCGTGCGCACCGCGGCGGACATCGAGCGTCTGCCGATTCCGGATCCCGGCCGGGAGCTGAAATACGTCGTCGATGCCGTCTCCCTGATCCGGCGTGAACTGCATGGACGCGTGCCGCTGATCGGCTTCGCCGGCAGCCCCTGGACGGTCGCAACCTACATGGTCGAGGGCGGCGGCAGCAAGGCCTTCGCACAGATCAAGCGCATGATGTACGAGGCGCCGCACTTGCTGCATCGGCTGCTCGACGTGCTCGCCCGTGCGACGATCCTCTATCTCAACGCGCAGATCGCCGCCGGCGCTCAGGCGGTCATGATTTTCGACACCTGGGGTGGTGTGCTGACGCCGCTTCAGTACGAGGAATTCTCCTTGCGCTACATGGCGCAGATCGTCGCTGCCCTGACACGTCGCGCCGAGGATCGCGCGGTGCCGAACATCGTGTTCACAAAAGGCGGCGGTGCCTGGCTGCCGAAGATCGCGGCGATCGGCTGCGACGCGGTCGGCGTGGACTGGACCACGGATCTCGCGACGGCACGCACGCTCGTCGCCGATCGCGTGGCGCTGCAGGGAAATCTCGATCCCTCGGCGCTGTTCGCCTCACCCGAGTCCTTGCGCGCCGAGACGCTGCGCGTGCTCGACAGCTTCGGACCGGGCGCCGGCCACGTCTTCAACCTCGGCCACGGCATCACGCCCGACGTCGATCCCGAGCGCGTCGCCGTGCTCGTCGACACGGTCCGCGGTTACGCCGTGGGCTGATCCTCGGCTTGCGGCGCCGCCGGTTGCTGCGGTTGTGCCGGCGGTCGTGCCTGCTGCAATTCGTCGCGCAGTTGCCGGCGCAGGATCTTGCCGACATTGGTCTTCGGCAGGTCGGTGCGGAAATACACGTGCTTCGGTACCTTGTAACCGGTCAGCTGCGTGCGCAGGTGCTGGATCAGGCTCTCGGCCGTTAGGTTGGGGTCCTTCTTGACCACGAACAAAGCAACGACCTCGCCCGAGGATTCGTCGGCCTCGGCGACGGCGGCCGCCTCGAGCACTCCCGGGTGTTCCACGGCCACGCCCTCGACCTCGTTCGGGTAAACGTTGAAGCCGGACACGAGGATCATGTCCTTCTTGCGGTCCTCGATGTAGACGAAGCCGCCCGCATCCATGCGGCCGATGTCGCCGGTGCGCAGCCAATCCCCGAAAAAAACCATCGCTGTCTCGTCGGGCCGTTGCCAGTAGCCGCTCGTGACCTGTGGACCGCGCACGCAGATTTCGCCGACCGCGCCTGGACTCAGTTCGACCCCGTCGTCGTCGCGAATGGAGACGTCGGTCGAGGAAATCGGCAGCCCGATCGAACCGTTGAAATCGGTACTCACGGGATTGATGCAGGCGGCCGGCGAGGTTTCGGTCAGCCCCCAGGCCTGCGTCAAGATGCACCCGGTGACGCTCTTCCAGCGCGCCGCGACCGCGGCTTGGACGGCCATGCCGCCGCCCAAGCTCACCTTCAAGCCGCTGAAATCGACGGTGTCGAAACCCGGCGTGTTGAGCAACGCATTGAACAGGGTGTTGACACCGCTGAAGAAGAAAAATCGATGCTTTTTCAGCTCCGCGACGAAGCCGGGGAAGTCGCGCGGATTCGTGATCAGCAAGTTATGTGCGCCGAGATGCGTGAACACGAAGCAGTTCGCGGTCAATGAGAAGATATGATAGAGCGGCAGCGCCGTGATGATCACGGGTGAGGGGGTCCGCGGGAGCACCGGCAGCAACCACGCGGTCGCCTGCAGGACATTGGCCACCATGTTTCGATGCGTCAGCACCGCCGCCTTCGCAACGCCGGTCGTACCTCCCGTGTATTGCAGGAACGCCGTATCCTCGAGACTGGCGTGCACCGCCTTGAACTTCAGTCCCATTCCCAAGGCCACGACGCTCTTGAAGCGCAGCGCGCCCGGTATGCTCCAGGCCGGAACCTGCTTGCGCACGTGTTTGAGCACGAAATTGACGATCGGACCCTTGGGAAAGCTCAGCATGTCGCCGACTCCCGTAACCAGCACGCACTTCAGCTGCGTCCGCGGCCCTACCGTCTGCAAGACATGGGCGAAGTTCTCCAGAATCACGATCGCCTTCGCGCCCGAATCGACCAGCTGATGCTCGAGTTCGCGCGCGGTATACAGGGGGTTCGTGCTCACGACGACGAGGCCCGCGCGCAGCGCGCCGAACAGGGCAACCGGATATTGCAGAATATTCGGCAACATGATCGCGATGCGATCGCCGGGGGCCAACCCGGACTTCACCTGCAGCCACGCGGCGAAACCGCGGGTCAACTGGTCCAATTGCGTGTAATTGAACGTCGTGCCCATGTTCGTGAACGCGGGCAGGGGTCCGTACTTCGCGAACGCCGTCTCCAGCAGTAACTGCAGCGACGCGTCTTCGCTCAAGTGGATGTCCGCGGGAACGCCAGCCGGATAATTCTTCAGCCAAATTCGGTCCAAGGCGGACTACTCCTCGTTATGATTATCTTTGTTTAGGCGCGTGTATAGCATCGGTTCGGGTCGCTAGCAATCTTGCGGCTCTCACCCGCGCCTCGTGAGTGTCGCGTTCCATCGGAGCTCAGCATGAAAATCTCGAGGATCCTGGCGGCCTGTCTGCCGCTGTCCGGTTGCGTCGTCGGCAGCGGCGCCTGCCTGTTCGAGGCGCCGTTCAAACATACGATTACCGGCATCGTGCATTTCCAGGATTTCCCGGCCGGCGATCAGATGGATCACGTGCCGGTATTGACGGTCGACAAGACGGCCTACATCTACGCACCCGCGACGAGCCTGCATTGCCTCCCGGCGACCGAGCTGCAACTCGTCGGCTTCTCGGAATTACCGCCCGACATGGCGGAGGGCGCGCACGTCGAAGTGACCGGGTCCGTGATCCAGGCGGCGTCCGCGCATCAGCACACGCCCTTTCTGATCGAAGTCAAAGGGATCTTGCCGCTGCCGTCGGCGTCGACGCCGGCCGCCGCAGCGAGTCCCGCGCCCAATCCCGCGCATTAGGCGCGTTCGGGCCGCCCGCTAGTGCAGCAGCGGCTTCAATTCGGGCCAGACGTTCTCGAGCAAGCGCGGTTGCCCCTGCTCGTTGGGGTGAATGTCGTCGGCCTGCATCAAGGCCGGGGTCAGCGCGATGCCGTCGAGCAAGAACGGGACCAGCGGCACCTTGAGGTCCCTGGCCGTCGCCGTATAAGCCGTAAAGAACTGCGCGGTGTAATCCGGGCCGTAATTCGGCGGCATGCGCATGCCGAGCAGCAGCACTTCGGCGCCGCTGCTGCGGGACAGCTGGACCATGCTGACCAGATTCGCCCGCATCGCGGGAACCGGCAGTGCGCGCAGTCCGTCGTTGCCGCCAAGCTCGAGAATGACGACTTTCGGGTGATGCAAAGCGAGGGCGCGCGGCAGGCGAGCCAACCCCCCAGCGGTCGTCTCGCCGCTGACGCTGGCGTTGACGACCTGGTACCCGTACCCTTCTTGCTGCAACTTTTTTTGCAACAGCGCGACCCAGCCGTGGGCGACGTCGGTCAGGCCGTAACCTGCACTGATGCTGTCGCCGAAAACGAGTATGGTGGAAGGCTCTGCCCGGGCCGTGGCCGCCGTCAGCATCAACACCCATAGGAAAAATAGCCGATGCACAGTCGCTCCCGATGTCAAGTTCCGTAGTCGCAGCAAGTTCCGTGGCCTCTGCACGGGTCGTGCTCGAAGCGCAACACGTCTCTAAGATCGTCGCGAGCCCCGAGGGTTCATTGACCATTCTCGCCGATGTCAGCCTCGCCGTGCACAGCGGTGAAACCCTCGCGATCGTCGGGGCCTCGGGCGCCGGCAAATCCACGCTGCTCGCCCTGCTCGCCGGCCTCGATACACCGTCGCAAGGACGGGTGCTCATCGCCGGCGTCGATCTGACGGCACTCGACGAGGACGGCCGGGCCGCGATCCGCGGCAAACACGTCGGCTTCGTTTTTCAATCGTTCCATTTGATTCCCTCGCTGACCGCGATCGAGAACGTGATGCTGCCGCTCGAACTCGCCAACCGCCGCGATGCGCGCGCCGTGGCCGCCGATGCCCTCGCACAAGTCGGCCTCGGCGCGCGCATGCCGCATTACCCGAAGCAGCTGTCGGGCGGCGAGCAGCAGCGCGTCGCGATCGCCCGCGCTTTCGTGACTCACCCGGACGTGTTGTTCGCGGACGAGCCCACCGGCAACCTCGACAGCGCCACCGGCACACGCATCACCGAGCTCTTGTTCGAACTCAACCGCAGCACCGGCAGCACGCTCGTGCTCGTGACCCACGATCGCAGCCTCGCGCGACGCTGCGGGCGCGTGTTCGAGCTCGAAGCCGGCCACGCGACCGCCTGACCTCATGCGTGCCCTGCGCTTTGCGCTGCGGAACTTGTGGCGCGATCTGAAATCCGGAGAGCTCTCCGTGCTCGTGCTCGCGCTGTCCGTCGCCGTGCTCTCCTTGACCGCGGTCGGTTTCTTTACGAGCCGCATCTCGCAGGGCGTGCGTGCCCAGGCATCCGAGGTGCTGGCCGCAGACTTGCGCATCGAATCCGCCGATCCTTTGCCGCCGGCCTATCTCACGGAAGCGGCTGAGCGCGGCCTGCGCACCGCGCAAGTGTGGTCGTTTCCGACGGCGATTTTCAGCGGCGATCAGTCGCAGCTCGCCTCGATCTTGGCGGTGACCCCCGGCTATCCGTTGCGCGGACGCGTGCGCATCGCGAGTGCGCCCTTCGGCATCGCGAACACGACCACGCAGACGCCGGAAGCGGGTGCGGCCTGGGTCGATGCCCGCATCCTCGCGCAGCTGAATCTGCACGTCGGCGACCGGATCCGCATCGGCGCCGCCGCATTCGCGATCACCCAGGTGCTCGACTACCGCCCCGATCAGGGCACCGCCTTCGTCGGCATCGCGCCGGCGGTGCTGATCGGTTTCGGCGATGTCGCCGCGACGCAATTGATCCAGCCGGGCAGTCGCATCACCTACGCGGACTTGTTTGCGGGGCCGCCCACCCGCATCGAGGAGTTTCGCGCCTACTTGAAGGCCCATACGTCCGGCGGCCAGCACATTCGCGACGTCGACGACTCGAGCCGCCAGCTGAACTCGGCGATCGATCGCGCCGGCCGATTCCTGAACCTCGCGAGTCTCGCGTCCGTACTGCTCGCCGCGGTCGCGGTCGCGATGGGTGCGCGCCGCTACGTTGCGCGGCACATCGACGCCGTGGCCTTGCTCAAGTGCATGGGCGGCTCGCAGACCTTCGTGCTGGCGATATCCCTGATCGAACTGGCGATCCTCGCCATCGCGGCGGTCGCGCTCGGCGCACTCGCGGGCTTCGCCGCCGAGACCGGCTTGGCGTGGCTGTTGCGGGATTTGATCCGTGGCGAACTGCCGCCGGCGTCGCTCGCGCCCGTGCCGATCGCGCTCGTCACGGTCGTCGCCATGCTGATCGGCTTCGCGCTCCCGCCGCTGCTGCAATTGAAGAATACGCCGCCCGCCCGCGTGCTGCGCAAGACCGCCGAGGCGCCGCGTCTCGCGTTCGGACTGAGCTATGCGCTGGCGCTCGGCGCGCTGTTCGGCATCCTCTGGGTCCTGGTCCGCGATACCGAACTCGTGCTCAGCGTCTTCCTGGGCGTGCTTGCCGTCGGGGCGGTGCTCACGGCCGCGGGTTACGGGCTCGTTGCCTTGACCGGGCGTCTGCGCGGCGGTGTCGGCGTCGCATGGCGATATGGACTCGCCAACGTCTCGCGCCGCGGGACCGCGAGCGTCGTGCAAATCGTCGCCTTCGGGTTAGGCATCATGGTCTTGCTGCTGCTCGCCGTCGTGCGCGGCGATCTGCTCGCCGACTGGCGCCACAGTCTCAGCGTAGACGTACCGAACAACTTCTTGATCAACATTCGACCCGAGGAATTGCAGCCTCTCGAGGCTTTTCTCGGCGCGCACGGCTTCGGCGACCCCGTGATGTATCCGATGGTGCGCGCGCGTATCACCGCGATCGACGGCGAATCCAGCGATGCGCTCAAACTGCGCACCGAAAGCGGCAAGAACTTCCTCGAGCGGGAGCAGAATCTCACGTGGTCGGCGAATCTGATGCCCGACAATCAACTGATCGCCGGTCACTGGTGGACCAAGGATGACGCCGGCAAGCCGCTCGTTTCGATCTCCTCGGAATATCAGGAGTCCCTGCATCTCAAGGTCGGCGATCAATTGCAGTTCGACATCGCCGGCGAGCCCCTGAACGTCACGGTCGCGAGCATCCGCAAGATTCGCTGGGACAGTTTCCGGCCGAACTTCTTCCTGGTGTTTCCGCCCGGTCTGCTCGACGGCGCAGCGGGCACTTATATGACCAGCATTTATCTGAACCCGCAGCAGCGGCCGGCGCTGGTCGATCTGGTCCGGCGGTTCCCGACGATCTCCGTGCTCGATGTCGACGCGATCCTCAAACAGATCCGCGACATCATGGATCGCGCCTCGCTCGCCGTGCAATATGTGTTTTTGTTCACGCTCGGCGCGGGCGTGATCGTGCTGCTCGCGGCGGTGCAGGCGACCCGCGACGAGCGACGCTACGAAAGCGCGATGCTGCGCACGCTCGGCGCGAGCCGCGGCACCGTGTTGCAGGGCGTCGCCGCCGAATTCTCCGCGCTGGGATTTCTCTCGGGTACGCTCGCGGCGGTCGGCGCCACGGCGATCGGCTGGGTGCTGGCGCACCGCTTGTTTTCGCTGAGCTACAGTTTCGACCCCTGGGTCTGGGCCGTGGGTCTGGTCTGCGGCACGCTCTTGGTCGGCATCAGCGGCACCCTGGCGACACGGCGCGTCGTCGAGACACCGCCCATCGTCAGCCTGCGCGAGGACTGAGCGCCGCGGGTGTTCAAGTCACGTCGAGGACGAGCCAGCCTTCCGGTATCGGGTCGCCGCGCGCCGGCAGGGCCTCGATGCGGACGTCGTAAAAGCCTGCGGCGAGACCCGAGGCGTTGAACGCGATTTTCAATTCGTTGTTCGAATCCTTGAGTACTCGATCGATCACGAGGGCGCGCCCCTGATCGCGTTTGTCGACGAAGACGCGAAACTGGGTCTCGCGTGAGTATTGCATGTCGATGTGCAGTTCGATCAACTGCGCCGCACCGTGGCTCAGTTTGACGCTGGCCGAACCGATGCCCGGCGCGCGATCGGGCGTCAAGCGCAGGCTGCGCTCACCGGAAGGCGCGCTCAATCCCCCTTGACTCGCGAGCGTCCGGGCGCGATCGAGTTCGCCATTCTGCGTGATGTACTTGCTGAACAGCGCGAGCAGGGCCGCGAGGCTCAGCAGCGCGACGACACCGAGACCGATCGGCACATAGAGGGTCTTCCACCACGGTAGGGCGGGTTCGCTCAAGTCGACGGGGCGGCCGCTCGCCTCGAGCAAGGCGAGGCTCAGGCGCGAGCGCTCGGTGAGCTTCTTTTCCTCGAGGAAATCCGGGTGCGCGCGACACCAGACTTCGAATTCCCGCGCGCCTTTGGGCGGCAACTGACCGTCGAGATAGCGCTCGAAGATTCGATGCTCCTCGATGAACTTGCGATCGAAGCGCGGCACGGCCGGCGTACCGGGTGCCGGAGTGAGGGTGGGTGTGGAGCTCGCGGTCATGGCACGTTCATCGGGCATTCATGGGGCATCTATAAGTGTCGCCAGTGTGCCGCGCCCCGGGCTTACAATATGTGAAATATTCCGCAGAAGCCGCCGATTCAGCGGCTCAAAGCCGCCAAAACCGCAGCGCGACCCGCGGGGTTCAGGTGTCGCCAGTCGATTTTCGGACCGTCACCGGTCGCGAGTGCGGCGTCATCGGTGCGCGTCGTCGCCGTGCGCGGCGGGCGCCAATCCTTGCGCAGTGCCTGCGTCCTGCCGCGCCGGATCAGATCCAAGATCGCCGCGATGACCGACGGGTGGTTGGCGAGATCGGCGTGCCACTCCGCCACGAAATAGCTGCGTACGCCAGGCAGTGCAGCGAGTTCGACCGGGACCGTACCGTCGCCGGCAAGATTCATCTCATACTCGAAGCCCGCGGGTTTGCAGCGGGTCGCGATGATCGTGCTGCGATCGACGCCGAGGATTTGCACCATGCGCGCATCGGGCGGTGCGAGTGCCGCACGTATCGCGGCCACCCGCGCGAGTTGCGACAGATCGGGCTGCGGACCCCGCCTCGGCCAGCCGCTGCGCCGATAGAGATTTGCGCCGCGCAGGCGTTCACGCGGCGGCAACAGTTGATAAAGGCCGGGGAAAGTTTTGAAGACCTCGGCGGCGAGCACCTCCGGCGTATGCACGGGATCGAGCAAGGTTACGCGGCGTACGAACGGGTACGTTCCGCGGAACGCCTGCACGGGCGCATACGAGCCGAAATTCGGTGTGCCGATCAGCACGAGCTTGCGCACCAAGCGGCGCGGCAGCAGCGCCACGGCCATGCGCGCGACCATGCCGCCCATGCTGTGACCGACCAGCACGATCGGACGGTTGTCGGCGCGTATGCGTTCGGCGAGCGCCCGGCCGAGCTCGTCCAGACCACAGCGCCAATCATAAGCATGCAGTTCCACCGCGATTCCCGCCGCGTGCAAGCTCAGTTGCAGGCGCGCGTAAGCGTAGAGTAAGACGCCCATGGGCCGCAGGTCTCGGCCCCCGGGCAGCTGCAGTTCGCGAATCGCGCCGTGGCCGATGCTCACCGGGTCGATCCAGACGACGCGGCGTGAGCGGTCCCCGAGCGTCGGACGCCCGAGCCGCGATCCCATGATGCCGGGTACGATCAAAACGCGCGGCGCGCCGTTGCGGGGAGTTTTCGCGTTCTGCGCCAGCTGGCGCAGCTCGGCATAGGTGGTCGCGCCGAAGTACTCGCGCAAGGCCGGGGCGTGCGCGCCCGTGGCGAGCGCGCCCAACACCGCGGCTTCGTCGGCGCGAAAGGCCCACTCGGTGCGCGCCTCGGCGAGCGTACGCCGCGACGTTTGCTTCGGTCGGCGCTGCTTGCGCTTGGGGGCGCGCTCGAGCTTGCTGTCCGCCACGTTGTCGCTCAGTTCTTGCCGGCGAAGGTCGAATGAATCAGCTTGCACAGCTCGCCGATGGCGGCAGTCCGGGTCGTCGACTTGCGCCAAACCGCACCCACCGTGCGCGACGGTGCCGGCTTGGTGAATTGCCGAATCGTGAGACCCCGTTGCGAACCGAAGGGCGCATCCACGGCGAGTTCCGGCAGCAAGGTGATACCGAGACCGGCAACCACCATTTGTCGCAAGGTCTCGAGGCTCGTCGCGCGAAAGTCCTCCGCTTCACGGACCTCCACCCGGCTGCAGACCTCGAGCGCCTGGTCGCGCAAACAATGCCCGTCCTCGAGCAGCAGCAAGGTGTGGCCCTTCAAGTCCTGCAACTTGATCGTCGCCTTGTCGGCGAGCGGGTGATTGTTGGGCAGCGCGACCGTGAACGCCTCTTCATATAGCTCCTGCGACACCAGCCCCTCGTGCGCCAGGGGCAGGGCGATGATGCCGAGATCGATTTCGCCGTCGCGCAGCCGCTTCAGCAGACCCTCGGTCTGGTATTCATACAACATCAGGCTGAGGTGCGGCAACGTCTTGCGTATCTTCGGCATGATCCGCGGCAAGAGATAGGGTCCGATCGTCGGTATCAGCGCCAGTTTGAGTTTACCGGCGAGCGGATCGGTGTTGCTGCGCGCGAGCGCGATGATCTCCTCGCCCTCCTCGAGCATCCGGCGGGCGCGCACCACGACCTGCTTGCCGACATCGGTGAGCTGCACGTTCTTGGGCTGCCGCTCGACGAGTTTCACGCCGAGATAATCCTCCAGCTTTTTCAGCTGGGCGGAGAGCGTCGGTTGGCTCACGAACGTGCGTGCGGCAGCCTTGCCGAAATGGCCGGTGTCGGCGAGTGCCACGAGATATTTGAGATCCTTGAGATTCATCGTCGGATGTTGCCGTGCACGGGTTCTGCCTTCGATAGATGAAGTCTATTCAAACAACTACCGTAATCAATATCAACAATAGCAGGAAAACTCGCGGCGGCCCGGGATAGAATCTCGGCGGTCTGCTTTCAAAGGGATTTCCATGGCACCGGCAGGAGGACAGGCGCGCATGTCCGCTGGCGTCGTGATCGTCAGCCTGATGGAGCGGAAACTCAAGTTTCTGCTGCTGCGCGCCTACCGAAATTGGGACTTCCCCAAGGGCATCGTCGAACCCGGCGAATCCCCGATCGATGCCGCATTGCGCGAGGTCCGCGAGGAGACCGCGCTCGACGATATTTCCTTCGACTGGGGACTCGTGTTCATGGAGACGGGTCCGTACAACAAAGGCAAGATCGCCCGCTATTACATCGCACGCAGCAAGGAGCAACAGATCCTGTTGCCGATCAATCCGGAACTCGGCGTGCCCGAACATCAAGAGGCGCGCTGGGTCAGCGTCGACAAAGCCTTAGGGCTGGTCAGTGCCCGCTTGAAGCCGGTCGTGCGCTGGTCGTATGACACGATCACGCATGGGCCGGGCGCGGCCGCCAAATCCGGCGGCACTCAGTTGAGCTGAACGCTGCCCGTGCCGATTTCGATCACTTCGCCGCCAACCTCGATCCGGCCCTCGGCCGAGACGCGCAAACGCAGTTGCGACCGGCGACCCGTAGCCTCGCCCTGCGCGATCTCGAATTCCAAGGGCAGAGCGCGGCGCATCGCGAGGCACCAGCCGCCGAGATTCGCGGTGGCGGATCCGGTCGCAGGATCCTCGAGCCAGATCCGCCCCTGCGGAAAGAAGAACCGCGCGAGTATGCTTCCGGCGCCGAGCTGCGCGAACACGTAGGCCATTGCTGCACCGTCTTCGCTGTGCAGCTGCGCGAGTGCCTCGGGTCGCGGCGCAGCGCGCCGCACCGCATCCGCCGAATTCAACGGCACGATCAGCTGTTCCCGGCCGGCCTTGACCCACAGGGGGCGCTCGGCGATGTCCGCCTCTCTCAAGCCTAAGCCCGCGGCAAGCTGCGCAGGCGTGACACCCGTCTCGCGCCACGCCGCGGTGGGCGCCGTCAAGGTCCAGTGGTCGCGTTTGGCGCGCACGGCAACGCAACCCGCACCGGTTTCAAGTTGCAACTCGTCCAAGCCCGGACGCAGGGCGCGCAACACGTGGGCCGTGCCCAGCGTCGGGTGCCCGGCAAACGGCATTTCGTAACGCGGCGTAAAAATGCGCACCCGGGCGTGCGCGACCGACGACGGCACGATGAATGTGGTTTCGGAGAGATTGAATTGCAGTGCGAGCGCCTGCATGGTCGCGGTGTCGAGTGCCGCGCCATCCTCGAATACGCACAAGGGATTGCCGCTCAGGACCTCGCGTCCGCGCGTGAAGACATTGACGATCCGAAAGGGGTAGTGTGCCATGGTCGGCCCAGTTTAAACCAAGTCCGACCATGCACAGCCACGCCCCAAGGCATGCGCCGCTGGCGCGGGGTCCCGCGGCTTCAGGGCCGCACGATCACGACGGGTGCCGGCGCGACGAAGCCGACGCGCGGACCGTAGTAGGGGTGGTAAGGCCGCCCCGGTACGACGACGCAACCGGCCAAACCCAAGATCCCGAGCGGAATCAAAACTTTGATCAGTGTTTTCATGTCGGCTACTCCTCAATTGCGATGCATACGAGGAGAACAACGGCTGCCCAGGCCGCAAGATGACAGCATGAAGAATCCTTAACCTGCGCTAGGCCACGGCGCCGATGCGCCTCCCTTGCGGCGTCGACGCGCCTCTCAAGCCAAGGTGTGAAAGACCTTTTGCACGTCGTCGTCTTGTTCGAGTTTGTCGATCAGCGCGAGCACCTCGGCCGCCTGTTCTTCCGGCAGCTCGGTCGGAACGGAACAAATGTATTCGTGTTCGGCCGACAGGGGGGTGATGCCGCGCGCTTCGAGCGCCTCCTGCACCTTGCCGAAATCCGTGAAACCACAGCGGATGACCAGCTGCGGTTCGCCCTTTTCGCCCGTGCTCTCGCCCATTTCCTCGAGTCCGTGATCGATCAGATCCAATTCCAGCTCGTCCTGGTCCTTGACTGTGCTTGGATCCAGCCGAAACACCCCCATCTTTTTGAATAGGAAGCTCACGCTGCCCGTGGTGCCGAGATTGCCCGCGCCCTTGGAGAATATGTTGCGCAGGCTGCCCACGGTGCGCGTCGGATTGTCGGTGGCCGCTTCGACCAGCAGCGCGACGCCGTGCGGCGCATAGCCCTCGTAAAGAATTTCCTGGTAGTTCGTCGCTTCCTGGCCGGAGGCGCGACGGATCGCAGCATCGGTCTTGTCTTTCGGCATGTTGACGGCGCGGGCATTCTGCAGCACGCGGCGCAGCGTCGGGTTGCCCGCGGGGTCGGGGCCGCCCGCGTGTACGGCGATCGCGATGTCCTTGGCCACGCGCGTGAACTGCTTTGCCATGCGGTTCCAGCGCGCGAACATGGCGTGTTTTCTGACTTCGAATATGCGTCCCATGGCGCATATGGTAGCAATACCCAGTCAAACGGCTAGACTTGTCATTACTTCCTCAAGGTATTAGTTATGAGCGCAAATCCTCCGGCTCCGGTCGCGAGTCCCCCGAGCTTTCGCGAACTCGCCCTGTCCGAACCGGTGTTGCGGGCCCTCGTGGACGTGGGCTACGAGTCGCCCTCGCCGATCCAGGCCGCGACGATTCCGGTGCTGCTGTCGGGCGTCGATATGCTCGGCCAGGCGCAAACGGGTACCGGCAAGACGGCCGCGTTCGCTCTGCCCGCCCTCTCCAAGATCGATTTGACCAAGCACGAGCCGCAAGTCCTCGTGCTCGTGCCGACACGGGAACTGGCGCTGCAGGTCGCCGAGGCCTTTCAACGCTATGCCGCGCACATGAAGGGCTTCCACGTGCTGCCTATCTACGGCGGTCAGGCCTATCAGCCGCAGCTCAATGCCCTGCGGCGTGGCGTCCATGTCGTGGTGGGCACGCCCGGGCGTGTCATCGATCACATGGACCGCGGCACCTTGAAGCTCTCGGGGCTCACGCTGCTCGTGCTCGACGAGGCCGACGAGATGCTGCAGATGGGCTTCGTCGATGCCGTCGAGAGCATCCTGGAGAAGACGCCGCCGGAGCGGCAGGTCGCCTTGTTCTCCGCGACGCTGGCTGCGCCGATTCGACGGATCGCACAAAAGCACCTGCGTTCCCCGGTCGAGGTGACGATCAAGAGCAAGACCAGCACCGCGACCAACATCCGCCAGCGCTACTGGGTCGTGAGCGGCGTGCACAAACTGGATGCGCTCACGCGCATCCTCGAAGCCGAGCCCTTCGACGGCATGCTGGTGTTCACGCGCACGAAGCAGGCGACCGTGGAATTGGCCGAGAAACTCGAGGCGCGCGGCTTTGCCGCGGCGCCGCTCAATGGCGATATCCCGCAATCGCTGCGAGAACGCACCGTTGCGCGTCTCAAGTCCGGTCAGATCGACATCCTGGTCGCGACCGACGTGGCCGCACGCGGCCTCGACGTCGAGCGTATCGGGCACGTCGTCAACTATGACGTTCCCTACGATACCGAATCCTATGTGCATCGGATCGGGCGCACGGGTCGGGCCGGCCGCAAGGGCGAAGCGATTCTGTTCATCGCACCGCGGGAACGCAACATGCTGCGCGCCATCGAGCGCGCCACGCGCCAGACGATCGAACAAATGAACCTGCCGAGCGTCGATGCCGTCAATGCGCAGCGAATCGCCAAGTTCAAGCAGCGGGTTACCGAAACGGTCGCGAAGGGCGAGGCGGACGCGTATCGCCCGGTGCTCGAACAACTCGAGACCGAGACCGGCATCGCGCTGATCGATATTGCCGCCGCGCTCGCCAGCCTTTCGCACGGCTCGACGCCGCTGCTGCTCGCGGCCAGGCCGGAAGCGCCGCGCATGCAGGCCACGGCGCAGGCCACCGCGCCGGGTGCAGAAGGCGCGCTGCGGGCACGCGAGGCGGCGCGGCCCGACGAGGCGGTACCTCCGGCCGTCGATGGCGCAACGAGGCGCGAGGCCGAGCGCCGCCCGCAACGGGCGGTTGCCGGTGAGATGGAAACTTTTCGACTCGAGGTAGGCAGCGTCCACGGCATCAAGCCGGGCAACATCGTCGGCGCGATCGCCAACGAAGCGGGCATCGAAGGCGTGCACATCGGGCGCGTCGACATTCGCGACGACCACAGCTATGTCGACTTGCCGGAGGGCATGCCGCGGCCTATCTTCGAGGGGCTGCAAAAAGTGCGGGTCGCAGGACGGGAGTTGCGCATCAGCCGGGTCAGTCAGAAGCCGCCGAAGCCGCCGCGCAATCCCGCCGGCCGGCACGCCGAGCGTAAGCTGCTCTCCCGTCGGTGATGCCGCGCCGGCAAAGCTCGAGTTTTCTCAAAAACAGAGGAGGAAGTCATGGGTAAGGGTATGGATCGCAAAAAGGAAGAAAAGAAGAAGCCGAGCAAGACGCTCGCGGAAAAGCGTGCCGCCAAGCGCGAGAAGAAGGCCGGTAAGGGCTGAAACGCTCCGCCGCGGGTCCGGCGCAGTGCCGCGCTCGCGGCAGCCTGACCTGCGGCGGAACCCCCGACACACCTCTGATGAGAGTTTCCGCAGTCAAGGCGTTGATCGTGATCAACGTCCTCGTGTTCGGCCTGGAACTCGTCGCCTTCAACCCGATCGAGCGCGCGTTCGCGCTCTGGCCCCTGCAGGCAGGCGATGACACGCCGCCCTTTGAGGTCTGGCAACTCGTCAGCTACGCCTTCCTGCACGACCCCGACAGTTACTATCACATCATCTTCAATATGTTCGGCTTGTGGATGTTCGGCACCCAGGTCGAACAGGCCATCGGCCCCGCACGACTGCTCGCCTGTTATTTCGCCTCGGTCGTGACCGCCGCGATCACGCAACTGCTCGTGCCGCCGCTGCTCGGCGCGGAATCGGCGGCGACGATCGGTGCCTCCGGCGGCGTGTTCGGCCTGCTGCTCGCCTACGCCCTGCTGTTTCCCCGGCGCAAGGTCATCCCGTTGATACCGCCGATCCCGATGCCGGCCTGGTTGTTCGCTGCGATCTATGCCTTGTTGGAACTTGGCCTCGGAATCACCGGCAGACAGGCGAGCGTCGCGCATTTCGCCCACTTGGGCGGCATGGTCGGCAGCGCCATCGTGATCATGCAGTGGCGACTGCGACGCGGGTAGCGCAGCGGGCGCGGTAATTGGCTAGGCTGTTCGTATCGTCATCAAGGTCCGCCATCAGATGCAGCGTCAATTGAAGAAGCCCGCACCGTTCGCCGCGTGTCTTCTCCTGATCACCGGGATCGCGGCGACACCCGCTGCGCATGCCGAATGGGTCACGCGGGTGACCGACGGCATCATGGGCACGCGCATCACCGTCGAGCTATGGGCGGACGACGAGGCCAAGGCGCAACCGGCAATCGAGGCGGTGCTCGCCGAGATGCGCCACATCGACGAATCGATGAGCACCTACAAGCCGACCAGCGAGGTCTCGCAGGTCAATGCCCACGCCGCCGAGGGGCCGATGCACATCAGCAAGGAACTGTTCGATTTGTTGACCACGGCCCGGCAGTACTCGGTGCTGACCGAGGGCGCCTTCGACATCACGTATGCGAGCGTCGGTTACCTGTACGATTTTCGCAAGCGGGTGCGGCCCACCGAGGCCGAGATCGATGCGGCGCTGCCCGCCATCAACTACGAACACGTCCTTCTCGATCCGGCCGCGCAAACGGTCCGCTTCTCGCAAAAAGGCGTGCGTATCGATCTTGGCGGAATCGCCAAGGGCTATGCCGTCGATCGCGGCATCGACGTGCTGAAAACGTTCGGCATCACCCGAGCCTATGTCTCCGCCGGCGGCGACAGCCGCATCATCGGCGATCGTTTCGGCAAACCCTGGATCGTCGGCGTCCGCGACCCGCGCAAAGGGCCCGGGGAAGCCTTGCTGCGAATTCCGCTCGTCGACGCGGCGATCTCCACCTCGGGCGACTACGAGCGCTTCTTCGACGAGGGCGGCGTGCGCTACCACCACATCATCGATCCGCATACCGGCCATTCGGCGAGCAAGGTGCGCAGCGCGACCGTGATCGCTCCCACGGCGACGCGCACCGATGGCCTGTCGAAGACCGCCTTCGTGCTCGGTCCCGACAAGGCGATGGAGATCTACAATCGCATCGACGACATCGATGCGATCATCGTCAAACTCGACGGCACCGTGGTCTATTCCAAGGGCATGCGGCGGGCCGCCCCCGCGGACGCGGCGCCTGCGGACGCGGCGCCCGCGAGCCCACAGCCCGCTGCGGCGCCCGCACAGCCACCGGCCACGAATCCGTAGCGGCGCTCAGTCGCGGAAGTTGTTGAACTGCAGGGGCACGTCGAATTCGCCCTTGCGCAGCAGCGCGATCGCGTCCTGCAGATCGTCACGTTTCTTGCCCGTGACGCGCACTTTGTCGCCCTGGATCTGCGCCTGTACCTTGAGTTTCGCATCCTTGAGCAGGCGCGCGACCTTTTTCCCCGTCTCGGCGTCGATGCCCTGCCTGAGGATCACCGCCTGGGTCGCGCGGGCGAGATTCACCGTGGGATCCTTGACCTCGAGACAGGCGATGTCGATGCCGCGCTTGGCGACCCGCAGTTTCAGGATCTCGAGCATCTGCTTCAATTGAAACTCCGCGGGCGCGATCATCGTCACGGTCGTCTCCTCGAGCTCGAAGCGAGAGTCCGTGCCCTTGAAATCGAAACGTTGCGTGAGTTCGCGGACTGCCTGATCGACCGCGTTCGTCAATTCATGCGTGTCGATTTCCGAAACGACGTCGAACGAAGGCATGTTCCGTCTCCCCGCTTGTTACTTCTTTCGTGGCCTCAACGATACCCGCGTGCCTGCAGCGTGAACAGCTCCCGATAGCGGCCGCCGGCGCTCATCAGCGATTCGTGGCTGCCCCGTTCGACGATGCGGCCCTCGTCGAGGACGAGAATCTGATCGGTCATGCGCACGGTCGAGAAGCGATGCGAGATCACGATCGCGATCCGATTGCGGGTCAGCTCGCGAAAGTGTTCGAACACCTCGGCCTCCGCGCCCGCATCGATCGCCGCGGTCGGCTCGTCGAGCACGAGGATGTCGGCGTCGCCGCGCATGAAGGCGCGCGACAGCGCGATTTTCTGCCACTGGCCGCCGGAGAGTTCCCGGCCGTCCTTGAACCACTTGCCGAGCTGGGTTCGATAGCCGTGCGGCAGATCGTCCACGAACGGTGCGGCGAGCCCTTGGTCCGCGGCGGCGCGCCAGCGGTCCTCGTCGTCGAAGGCGCGGACGTCGCCGGCGCCGATATTCTCGCCGACCAGCATCTGATAGCGCGCAAAGTCCTGAAAGATCACGCCGATGCGTCGGCGCAGCGTCGTCTCGTCCCAGTCGGCGAGGTCCGTCCCGTCGAGCAGGATGCGGCCGCGCGTCGGCTCGTACAGGCGCGTCAGCAGCTTGATCAAAGTCGTCTTGCCCGACCCGTTCTGGCCGACGAGCGCGAGGCTCTGACCGGGTCGCACGTGCAGGTCGATATCGCTGAGCGCCGCCTCGGTTGCCCCGGGATAGACGAAGGCCACGGCCTCGAAGCGAATGCCGTCGCCCGGCACCGCGCCCTGCCGTACGCCGCCGGTGCGGCTGCGCACTGGTTGCTCCAAATACTCGAACAGATTCGACAGATACAGGTTGTCCTCGTACATGCCGCCGACCGCCGACAAGGCGGCCCCGACGGCCGCCTGGCCCTGGCGGAACACCATGAAGTACATGGTCATCTGACCCAGCGTGATCGCGCCGAGCACGGCTTTGACGGCGATCCACGCATAGCCGCCATACAAGGCGGCGGTGCCGAGCAGACCCAGCCCTAAGCCCCAGGCATCGCGGCGCACGGACAGGTCACGGTCCTCGCGGTACAGGCGCGTAAAAATGTCGCGATAGCGTTGCAAGAGCTTCGGACCGAGATGAAACAGCATGACCTCCTTGGCGTGATCCTCGCGCGCCAGCACCGACTCGAGGTAGAGCTGCATGCGCGACTCCGGCGCACGCCAGCGAAACAAGCGAAATGCTTCGCCCGAGAATTTCGTCTCGGCAAAGAACG
>Ga0209208_10000820_pt1 | contig 42134 bp, 23 predicted proteins | sample S1TSphfallax_3_FD_187694 | JGI IMG/M metagenome (GOLD analysis project Ga0209208, IMG submission 187694) | Host-associated microbial communities from peat moss isolated from Minnesota, USA - S1T2_Fd - Sphagnum fallax MG (SPAdes) (version 2) | ecosystem: Host-associated > Plants > Peat moss >... | reverse complement strand
CGGCGTCACCGCCGCCCGGTACTGACTGTGCGGGGCAAACAGCCGCCGCACATCACGGCATCGCAAGCCAGGGCATTCCTGGCCGCGTACTTCAAGGGCGACCATGTGCTCAGCAAGGCGATGCGGCGGGTGATGCACGCCGGATGAGATTATTCAAATCGTGAACCGACGTTACGGGGTGAAACGGGGTCCAATTGACTCCGTTGCTGGCCGCGGCGTATCCTTTTTTGTCGCTGATTTACAGACTACTTGCAGGGCGACGCATAAATTCTGCTAAAGCGTCGGTCTCCGAAGTTAACCCCTCGAGCGCCGGCACCCGCTGGATGTTCAGGGGTTTTGCATTTCTGGAGGTCGCTATGACTCGAAGTGGATCGTCAATATGGCCGTGTTGGGCCTACATTCCCGCCAGCGGGCCCGTCATCGTTCCACGATCTTCCTCGATCCAACCCTGATCGACCAGCGATCTTAGAGACCCACTATGCAAGACATTGAAATACTGGAATTGGAGGTGCCGCAACAGCCGTTGGCTGGCACCTCGAGCGTTCCACCGATGTTCGCGCCGCATCGGGCGATCAATCTCGACGGCGTACTCTGCTGTGCCCAGCGGACAGAACGCCGACGTGAGCAACTAGCGGGCATCATCCTAAAGGAGCTTACCGAATTGGTAGCCCAAGTCGTGCTTTGGTCGGTGGGCTCCGCAGATGCCGATCGACACGTAGGGGACACTCGGTTTCTCGTAATTACCTTGAACACGGGCTCGGGGACGGACGCTTATGTGCAAATCTGGTACGCCGGTTTCAGGGTCGAATTATCTAGTCCGCCCGGTGCCTTGGCCACCCTCGCCATACCACATACCACCACGCCCCGCCTGAACTGCTTCGCCATCGCGCATAGGCATCACCGTAGTCTTGCATCGCCCCGCCTGCATTACGGACGCGAGATCGATGTTGAGCGCCAGCATATCCTGCGTCGCTCCCACCCGAATCGAGTGCCCACGCTGCTTTCTGTGGAAGCGGCCAGCTCGGTACGATGGGCGCAAAGGTTTCCGGACAATCCCCGTGGACGTGACGCTACCTTGCTTTAAAGCTGACCACGGTTCGGTCGCAGCCTGGGACACATCAACCTTCTGGGGAAACATCTCCAGCTAAGCATCTGTCCTACACCCGCCGACACTTCAGTATACCCGTGAGGGGTCGATTACCTAACTACAGAATCTGACCGAGCCTTCCGTCGTGCTGCTTGCCGCGGTCAAGTGATGCAACCTCAACCAGCCCAGGATTGTTCATATGAAAATCGCGACAAAACTCGCGTTGTTGCCGGCGGTGGCGCTCGTCGGAATCTCTCTCATTGTGGCGATTTTGGTGGTCGACATCCGGATTGTCTTCAACTCCGCGAATGTGGGCAATGCACGTGTGATTCCAAGCATGCAGGCCTTGAGCACATTGAGATCCAACTTCACCGCGACCCGCGTCAACATTTGGCAGCACGTCGCGTCGCGCGACCCAGCCCGCATGGCTGACTTCGAACAGCAAATGACGTCCAGACGTGGCGTCGAAGAGCAGGCGCTCGAGGCGTACGAGTTACTGGCTGGAGACGCCAAGGACAAGGCGCTGTTGACGGCCGACCGAGATGCTGTCGCCGCCTACGAGATCGTAAAGGAGCAAACCATAGCGCTGTCGCGCGACGGCAAGAAAGCGGAAGCCATGGCTTTGCTGCTGGACCAGGCGCCCGCTCTTACCAAAATGGGCGATCACCTCAACGAGCATATCGGATATCTGGCATCGCTCTCTAAGATTGCGAGCGCCAGCGCGGCGGCCACGGAACAATCCGCAATTCGAACCGCGATCCTGCTGGGCCTGTTGACGGTGGGCGTCGTCGGCGCCATCGGCTTTGTCCTGTTCCGGCAGATCACCCGCCAACTCGGCGGCGAGCCGTCCGACGTCATGAACGTGGCGAACCGGGTGATGCACGGGGACTTTTCGAGCCGCATTGAGCTCCGTCCGGGCGATACCACCAGCATGTTTGCGACCGTCGCGCAGATGCAGCAAGGCCTGAAAGTTCGCACCGAGGCGGAGCGGGAGCAAGCCGCTATCGAGCAAAATCGTCTGGAATCCGAGCGCATCGCATTGGCGGAGAACACGCGCATCCGTATCGCTCTGGACCGCGTCTCGGTGGGCGTGATGCTGGCCGATACGGATGGTGAGATCATTTACACCAACGATTGCTGTACCGACATCTTTCGCCTGCGCGCGGCCGAGGTCCGCAAGCAGTTGCCGCAGTTCGACACCGAACGCCTCATCGGCGCGTCTTTTGACGAGTTCCATCGCGTCCCCTCGCACCAGCGGAACATCTTGGCGCGCTTGACCGGCACTCATAAATTGGATATCCAGTTGGGTGGTGCCACCCTGCGGGTCATTGCCAATCCAGTGACGAATGCCGAGGGTCAGCGGCTCGGCACGGTGGTGCAGTGGATTGACCGCACCCCAGAAATCGCGGTGGAGGAAGAAGTGCAGCATACGGTGGCCGGCGCGCTGAAGGGCAATCTGACGATGCGCATCCGGGAAGAGGACAAGGACGGCTTCTTCAAGACGCTCGCCATCGGCATGAATCAGATGGTGAGCAATATGGCCGATGCGATCCGCTCGATGTCCACCGTGGCCTGCGAAGTCGGCACCGGGGCGCAGGAGATCGCCAAGGGCAATGTCGACTTGAGCGCCCGCACCGAACAGCAGGCGGCCAGCCTGGAGGAGACCGCCGCCTCGATGGAGGAGATGACGGCGGCGGTCAAAAACAACGCCGATAACGCCGCCCAGGCCAGTCAACTCGCGCTCGCCGCGCGCGATCAGGCCGAGCGCGGCGGCGCGGTGGTGCAGTCGGCGGTGCAGGCGATGAGCGAGATCAATGCGTCGTCGAAGAAGATCGGCGACATCATCGGGGTGATCGACGACATTGCCTTTCAGACCAACCTGTTGGCACTGAATGCAGCGGTCGAAGCGGCGCGCGCCGGCGAGCAGGGCCGCGGTTTCGCGGTGGTCGCCTCCGAGGTACGCAACCTAGCCTCGCGCTCCGCCGCGGCGGCGAAGGAGATCAAGGGGCTGATCCAGGAATCGGTGGCCAAGGTCGAGGATGGGACGAAGCTGGTGGACGCCTCGGGCAAGGTGCTGCAGGAGATCGTCAGCGGGGTCAAGAAGGTCACCGACGTGGTGGCCGAGATCGCCGCCTCGAGCCAGGAGCAGGCCTCCGGGATCGAGCAGGTGAACAAGGCGGTGATGTCGATGGACGAAGGCACGCAGCAGAACTCCGCGCTGGTGGAGCAGGCGACCGCGGCAGCGCAGTCGCTCAACGAGCAGGCCGACAATCTCAATCAGTTGATGGCCCGCTATCAAGTCGGGGACGCATTTTCTTCGATAGCAAGACCGAGTGCTTCCGCCTCGATCGAGCGCCGCGACACGAAGCGTCCTTGGTCCAGCGATTCCGAGCAGGTCGCGTGACCGACCACATCAGAGGTGAGCTTGCCGGCTTATTGAAGCACCGCGTCCGCTGCATCGCTCAACGTTACAAAGGCCCTTTGGAAGCGAAGCTGCAGGCAATTGGGCAATGTTGAATGGAATTCGGTGAATCCGGATACGTTCTAAAGAATGTGGCCGTCGCGGCCGACGAGGCCACCGGAGAACTCACCGAAAGAACTACCTTCAACGGTCATTTTTAAGAACGTTTTCTCGGCAATCAGCGCGCCGGTTCAGTGCCGTGCCATGAAGTGTGGCACAACCTTGGCTGCGATTATCGCGACGACTTCCCAGGGCTGAGAGGAGCGCCATCACCCACGCTTCAACTTGAAATGATTTAAAATTTTCACTACAGCCTTGCTGCGTGCCGATTGTGTTCGTTGGCCAGACGCAGACACTTTGCTGCGACTGTCAGACTGCAATGCTCAGTGACAAAGACGCTATTTCATCATTAAGAACCTAACCCCAGTTCATCGTATTCGCCAGCGTCCAGCTTGGCGATTATTTCGGCGGCGCGAGTCTCTACAAGACTCAGATCGACCTTGCTGTTGGTGGCAAGCCAGAGCGGGTAATCCGTGGGGTCTTTGAAGTTGTCGCACGCGCCGGCGCTGTGCGAGCACAGCGATGCCGCTAGGTCCGAATTCTTGCCGCAATCGAGGCCTCGCTGACAAGCAACGAGCATCCACGAATAGTAAAGGGCGTGGGCATCCGGATTCCCTGCAAAGAGAAGCAAGGACAGATGACTGATTACATTGTACACGTCTGGGTTATTACTGTGAGCGGCTTCCAAAAGCAGCTTTCGTGGGTCTAGCGTCGTATCCAATGCAGGATCCGTAACAACGGGCTCTGGATTAGAACCGGGTGGAGCATTCCGAAAAAGAACCTCGCTATGTGCTTTCCATAATAAATCTTCAGCCGTGAGCGCCATCGCTTGAGCTTGCTTTGCTTTGGTCGCCATAGCCAACCACTCTCCTGATGTTCCCAGATCCGCAGATGCCCAAATACGAGAACATCGCTCAAAGTTGTGACGAATCTCCTCCGCTCCAATTCCTGTGGCTTGATAAGAAGAAATCGTCTCGTCCAACGACATCCGTGATTGATCTTTGCGGTAGTAGTTGGGGCAGCTACGCATGATCTTTGCAATTTGCAATTGTGCGTCTCGATCCCCATTTCTCCCTGCCTTCAGTAGCGGTTGTATTTGGTCAAACGCATCCGGTGCCAACTCTGGTGAAGTGATTTTTTTTGGACCTGCTACCGGTAGAGGATCTTCGACCGCCGGCCTCGCGGGTGTATAAGGCCCGACTGCTTCTGCCTTTGCCATCAGCGAGTCAATCGGATGCGACCTCAACGACCACGCAATGCAACCTACCGAGGTCGCCACCACAATATAAAAAGTAATCTGCTTCATAATAATTCCTGTCGGAAAACGGGCGGGGACAATGATCCCCGCCATCAACTAGCAGGGCCGTAACCAGTTGACCCAACGGTGCTCCCGTCTGGAGCAGTGGCATAAGACGAGTACAACCATCGAGCCAGATCGGGACATTGGTCACCGATTCGAACTGACAACCATGCCAGATTTCGTGCTACATCGGTTGCCTCGGAAAATCCCATGTCCGGTCTATCTCCGCTGAAAGCGCCGCCGCTCCGCAATCCCGGTGAATCGGTCGACCAGGAGATTCGGCGGTGGCTGGATGATCGTCTCATGGAGCCGCTTTTCTTTGCTGGGGGATTTTTCCTAATTGCCTCGATGGAATGGATTGGCTACCTTACCCATGCGCCTCGTCGTCCGGTCTTATTCACCGCGGTCGCATTGATCGTGATGGCTATTGCGGCATACCGCGTTGTCATCATCAGATCGAAAGTGAGGCAACTGCGGCTTGGCCGCGACGGAGAGCGCTGCGTCGGTCAATTCTTGGAGCGCCTGCGCGAGAGCGGAGCGCAGGTTTTCCACGACATCCCCGGACCTGGCTTCAACCTCGATCACGTCGTCATTGCCCTCGTGGCGTCTATGCCATCGAGACCAAGACCTTCACCAAACCCTGGGCGAAGGCGACGATCACGGTCAATGATGGCACGCTCAGAGTGGCTGGCCGCGTGCCTGATCGCAGTCCAATGGAACAGATCGAGGCGGCTTCCCGGTGGCTCGAGCGACTCATAAAGGAGTCGACCGGGAAGCCTGTTGCAGTGCGTGGCGTTGTGGTATTTCCCGGATGGTATGTGGAGCAGCAGTCACCGCGTGGCCCCGTATGGGTCCTGGAGCCTAAGATGCTGCCTGGATTTATTGAAGGGGAGCCGGTCACTTTGTCGTCGTCGGACGTATCGCTGGTGTCGTTCCATCTGTCGCGCTATGTCCGGAGTGAAGTGGAGCAGGCTGCCTGATCGGCCTGCATCAGCATTACTCTGCGAATCCATGAATCCGACGGGCGGCTAGAAACTCTCACTGAGCGGGCCGAAATGGTCCCACATTCTGTGTGGGCGATATACCCCAGGCCGCCAACACCATTGCCGAGCACTTAGGCGAAATCAGAATGTCACCCAGGTCCGAAAAACTGATGAATCCCCGGCTGGCCCGCAGATGATTTGGGTCATCAATGCCCGTTATACGGCACCGTGGCTCAACGAGTGCCACGCGCTCTTTAAATAGCCCCTGTCCGCGATGCGCCTTGATGATTGCGTGTTTTTCGGTTTCCGAGAGATCAGTCTGGTGGAGCACGGCAAGTTGTAATTCGGCGTCGTCGTCCGACAGAAGCGACGCCAGCCCGAGCTCCTTGACTGGCGTATCCCGGAGCCCATCGAGATACGCTACGATCCCGGGTGAATGCCCTGTCGATGGCCTCCGATGACTGCGCGCCTTTCGGCGCAGATCCTGCCCGCTGACCTGCCGCATTTCCTCTTCAGTCATACCGACAAATTCCGCCACGCGCTTAAAGGTCTGCGCGATTGCGTCAACTTGGCCCGCCGGCAAGATTCGTGTAACGAGTGCTAACAGCGTATGACGGCGCAGAAAGGAGAGGCTTTTCGCCGCGTCCTGATGCCAAAATCGTCGTTTCGACGGATGAGCGCAGCCAGACTACGCATATGGATTGAGTAGCCGCGCGCCAGCGTGGAGCGAAGCGAAGTTGACAATCCTGGAGAGTGAACCAAACCGTGGGAGGCAACGTCCCGGATTTGATGGCTGTGTCCAACGGCGTGACAGTACAGTCGAGTTGAAACACAGACGCTCGACCCAGCGAATCTGCACCGGGCAAACTGATCGCGGAATCAAGCGTTCGGCCATTTCTCACGGCAGGTGGCTTCAGCTACGCTGTAGAACCTTGCTAACGGTTCGGAGTTCCCATGCGACTGATTATCGAAGCCCGCCTCGAGTGTGTGCAAACGGGCGCCACCGCAGCTGCAGCAACGATTGTGGACGTGGTTGAGCGGCAAGATTTCAGCGTTGCCGACTTGGGAATCACGCTTGCCGAAGGCCGCGCTCTGCTGGCCAAGGTTCAATCGATTCTGGTGTCGCAACAAATCGCAAGCTGGATGGCGAGCCAAGCGGTCTGCTGCCGCTGCGGGTCGCTGCTGGCGCATAAGGACAGCCGATCGATCGTCATTCGGACTGTGTTCGGCAAGGTCAACGTGCCGAGCCCGAGGCTGTGGGCATGCAAATGCGCAGGCAAGCCAGGGGAACCTCGCCGTTCTATGAGTCCGCTGTGCGGGGCCGTTCCCCAACGAGTCACTCCGGAATTGGAGTACCTGTAGGCCAAGTGGGCCGCCCATCTGCCCTATCGGCAGGCTACAGATCTGCTTCGGGAAGTCCTGCCACTGGACAAGGCGGTTTCCTTGGGCAGCACGCGGCGCAGGATCCTCGCCGTCGGCCACGCCCTCGACGCGGAGATCGAGCGCGATATCGCCTGCGCGCCGAAGGTCGGCGGCGGCGATGGAGTTCGCGAATCGACCAGCGTCGGCTGTGTCAGCGTCGATTCGGCGTGGCTGCGCTTCAGCAGCAGCCCCGAGAGCCGCAAAGCCGCACGCGACCTGACGGAGTTGAAATCGCCCTGGTCGAAGAAATTGCAACAGGAGCGGCACGTCAACATCGTTGCCGGACGCGCAACATTTACCGATCGTGCTCCCCGGCTGTACGCATACGTGCACAAGCAGGTGCCATCGGCGGCCGGGCGGCTGGACCAGTTCCTGTGCGCAAGCGGTGTTCGTCCCGATGAGCGAGTCACCGTGATCACTGACGACGCCGGCGAGTTCGGCAAGGCGGTGGAGGGCAGCCAGCTCGCCAGAGGGAGGATCCTGGACTGGTTTCATGTCGCGATGAAGTTCAAGGCTGCCGAGAACTCCGTGTTCGGCAGCGCGACGATCGAGTCGCTGGAGCGAGAGGGGGTCATGACCGAGATCGATCACGCCAAGTGGCTGGTATGGCACGGCAAGGGCGGAAAATCGGTGGCTCGACTCAAAGCGCTGGATGCGTCACTGCTGAGGAGACAAGGCTATGAGTCCTCGACGTTGTGGTGGAATGTGCGCCGCTTGTACTGCTACATCGACAACAATGCCGGCACGCTCGTGAACTATGGCGCCCGCTACCGCAAGGGACTTGCTATCAGCAGCAGCATTGCCGAGTCGGCCGTCAACCAAGTGGTCAGTCATCGGATGGCAAAAAAGCAGCAAATGCGATGGACCGACGAAGGGGCGCACCGCCTGGCGCAGGTCAGAGTTGCCGATCTCAATGGGGAACTCTCGGTGCAGCGGCTTGCCGCGTTGGCCAAGATGCACGGCGCGAACTCATCGTCCTTGCGCCAGGCTGCATGAGTGGGTCTCCCACGGTTTGGTTCACTTTCCAGGATTGTCAACTTCGCTTCGCTCCACGGCATTTTTCTCGCGCCGGAAAACAAGGTTACCGTTGAGTGTTGTTCGCAGCGCGCATATTGTCCACCAAGTTCGGATAGGCAAAGCCATCATCTCCAGGCGCGCAAGCGGCAGGTAACGACCTCAAAATCAACTCTTTTCACACAATTGGGGTGAAATCGCTTCAGGTATTCGCAACGGTGCCGTCATCAAGTCACGAAGTCTGCAGTTCACGAAACTGTGGCATAGGTTGCGTTTGCCGTTGAACGGAAGTCGGCGGAGTCATCCATGGTCAAGAATCTCCTCGTCGGTGCACAGCTTGGGCTCGCCTTCGGGGCAGTCGTGATATTGCTCATCTTGATGACCGATGACGCCATGCTTGCGAAAGCCAAAACGGCGCCGATGAGTCTAGCGTGAGTGGACGCCAGGGTCGCTTGCGACTCGGTTTGAAAAGCGGCCCGTTTACGTTCAAAAATGACGTCAAACCCCGTAGTTCTAGTTTCCCGGCCGGCACCACCCCGCGACTCTGAAAAATGGGTGCTCCCATGCTTGGTATCATCGCTCTCCGAGGCCGGCCGTTCTTCGCCTTTGCCAGTTGCGCTCTGCTGCTATTCACCTGCCAATTGACCTTTGATCTGCGGCGCGTCGCCGCCGTGCGCGGCACCATAACTCGCACGGAAATCATCGACCGCAACCTGGCCACGCTGGACGACGATGTGCTCACTTTAGAGATCGGGCAGGAGCGCTACATGTTAACGCATGATGAGCACTACCTCGAGCCCTGCGTGGCCGCCGTTGCAGACTTGCCGAAGCGTATCAACGCGCTCCGCGAGGTGACCGCAAATCCGACGTCTCGGGCCAATATGGAGCAACTTGCGTCGGTCATGACAGCCAAGTTGGATGATTTCGCGAGGACGGTGGACCTCGAGCGCCACGGTCAGCATGACGCCGCCATGCGCATCGTGCTCGACGGCGGCGGCAGGCGATTGATGGGTGAGTTTAGGGGCCTATCCGCCAATTCGATCGTCAGCGAGCTGCGGCAGCGCGACGACGGCCTGGCACGTGTGGGTGCGATCTTCGCGCAACTGCTCTGGACAGTCATAAGCGGCGTCGCGGCGACGATCCTGCTGCTGGGCGCCTATACTTGGCGATCGACACGCAGGTTCGTGCAGGGCATGGCATTCAATGCCGTCACTGACAGTCCGGTCGCGACGCGCGGTGACGAAGCGCCGGCACTGCAGCCATTGCGCGGCAGCAACGAAACGTTTCGCATCGTGGTCGACAGTGTGAAGGACCATACCATTTTCATGCTCGACACCGAGGGTCGGGTCGTCACCTGGAATCTCACCGCCGAACGGCTCATTGGCTACCGTGGGGATGAGATCGTGGGGCAGCACTATTCGATATTCTATCCGCAGCCGGATGTAATCGATGGTAAGCCGGAATGCGACTTGCGGATGGCCAACGAAAAGGGCCGCATCGAGAGCGAAACGTGGCGGGTGCGCAAGGACGGCACCCGCTTCTTGGCGAATGTGGTGATCACGGCCATGCACAGCCCGGCCCGCCGGCTCGAGGGTTTCGTCCTGGTGATGCGCGACGGCACCGATCACGGTCGGGTCAAGCAGGAAAAAGACGCCTTGCACGCCCGGCTGGAGCGCATCATCGCCGGGATGCGCGACGGCATATTCGAAGGAGTGGATGTCGCGACTGGGACAACCCTCTGGGTGTCGGCGCGCTTCTGGGAGATTCTGGGCTATGACGCGGGCAACATGCCCGAAACCGTCGCCGAGACCACGCTCCTTGGTCTGTTACACCCTGACGATTTGCCGCGGGTGCTTGAATCCTTTCGTAATTCTGGCGCTGGAAACGGGATCGTCTCAGTCGATCACCGAATGCGCACAGCCCAAGGCGAATGGCGCTGGATGCACCTCCGCTCCAACGCGAACGTCGATGCGAACGGCAACAGGGCTGGCTTCTGGGGCACACTGCAAGACATCTCCGAGCGCAAACGCAGCGAAGAACGGCTGGCGCGCCAGGAAGCGTTGCTGGCATCCACCAGCCGTATTGCCGGCGTGGGCGGCTGGGAATACGATGTCGCGGCAGCCACGTTTCTCGGGTCGCAAGTTGTGCTTGATATCTGCGGCTGGGGTCCGGGGGAGGCGCCATCGCCAGAGCGCGTGCTCCACCTGTACCCCCCGGGAGCCCGCGAGATCGTGGTCGACGCCATGTCGGCGGCGGTCTCCGACGCCAAGCCGTTCGATGTCATCGTGCCGATCGTGACCGCGAGTGTTCGCCATCGTTGGGTCCGCGTGGTCGGTGAGCCTCAACTCCGCGATGGAAAAACGGTGCGGATAGCGGGTGCGTTCCAGGACGTGACCGACCTGCATGATGCCGCCGAGGCACTGCGCGAATCCCGCGACGCAGCCGAATCGGCCAGCCGTACCAAGAGTGATTTCCTGGCCACCATGAGCCATGAAATCCGCACACCGCTTAACGGCGTCATCGGTATGACGGGACTGCTGCTCGAGACTGCATTGAATCCCGAACAGCGCGAGTTCGCGGAGATCGCACGCTCCAGCGGTGAGTCGTTGCTAGCGCTCATTAACGACATCCTGGATTTCTCCAAGATCGAGTCCGGCAGCCTCGAACTCGAATGCATCGAGTTTGAACTGCGCAGCGTGATCGACGAGACGGTCGATGCGATCGCGCTGCGGGCATCCGAAAAGCATCTGGAAGTGCTCGTGGACGTGAATCGGGCATGCCCGCAATCGGTTCGCGGCGATCCCACCCGCCTGCGCCAGATCTTGCTGAATCTGCTCAGCAACGCGGTCAAATTCACCGATGTCGGAGACATCACGCTGACGGTGTCGCCAGCACCGGCGTCCGAGGGTCGGCTGGCGCTCGACGTGTCGGTGCAAGACAGCGGCATCGGCATCCCGGAGGAACGGATCGATCGGCTCTTTACCCCTTTCACCCAAGCCGACGTATCAACAACCCGCCGCCACGGCGGAACCGGTCTCGGGCTGTCCATTTGCCGCCGACTGATTACCGCCATGGGCGGCACCATCAGCATCGACAGCCAACCGAGCATCGGCACGACCTTTCGCTTCCAGATAGTGCTGTATCCCAGTTCGAATACGGTTGCCGCGCTGCAAACGCCTGTTCATTGGCCGATCCGCGCGCTGGTGGTTGACGATCATCCGGTCAATCTGCGAATTCTCAGCGCACAGCTACGAAGCTGGGGCGTTACGGTCGAGACAGCCAGTGACGCGGAAGGCGCGTTGATCCGTTGGGACGCCTTGGCGGCGGCCGGCATGACCCCACAGATCGCGATACTCGATCATCATATGCCGGGCCACGACGGCCATTGGCTGGGAACGCAGATTCGCCAGCGGGACCAAGACCGCCTGTGCAAACTCGTGTTGTTAAGCTCGCTCGACGCGCGTTTCCGCAGCATCGATAGGGGCTCGTTCGATCGCGCGATCGCCAAACCGGTCAAGCGCGACACCTTGTACCGCCTGCTGGTGGAGTTGACCGGCGGGCAGCCCTCGCCACGGCCGGCCGGTGCGATCGAGCCGGCGAGGTTCGATGGGTTGCGGGCGTTGCTTGTGGACGACAATCCGGTGAACCAGAAGATTGGAAGCCAACTGCTTCTTCGGATGGGATTTCACGTCACGCCGGCCTGGAACGGGCGGCAAGCCCTGGATCTGCTCCGAGTGGAGCGCTTCGATATCGTGCTGATGGACTGCCAGATGCCGGAAATGGATGGCTACGATGCCACGCGCGCGCTGCGCCGGGCTGACAGCGGTGTGTTGGACTGCGGGGTCCCCGTCATCGCCATGACCGCGAACGCCTTGTCGAGTGATCGCGACCGATGCCTCTTGGCAGGTATGAACGACTATCTGACAAAGCCGATCAATCGCACCCAATTGTCGGCGACATTGCGCAACGTGATCGAGCATGCGTCCGCTGCTGCCCAGCCTGCACCGGCTCTCGACGAGGATGCGGACAGCGCCGGCGCCGGTGCGAACGACCCCAACGTCCTTGACATCGACGGGCTGCACGAACGGCGACGATGAACGCGTGAGAAAATGTTGCAGGCGCACCCACGTCCGTCCATGTGCAAAGTGAGACGAGTTACCGTAGTCACCATGTCGTAAAAGCGTACCTTTCCCGTTTCCCCGCGATGGGCGTTCGTCGCCTTATTAGTAAACACCTTTTTACTGCGAGGCGTGTTGTCGATGAACTTGGCCAACGGTCGCCTGCCGATACTTGCCGGTGCAACGATCGGCAATATGGTCAGCATAACGCCGGCTGTGTATTCGGTTTTCGGCACGTTTCTGATTCCCTTGTCTAAGGCGTTTGACTGGCCGCGCGCCAAGATATCCGCTGTCCTGGGCATCATCGCGCTCATCGGTGCCGTAACGTACCCGCTGGCTGGGCGTTTTGCAGATCGATATGGGGCCAAAGGGATATTGCTCCTCGGGTTTCTGTCGTTTTCGCTTGCACTCGGCTCCCTTGCGTTACTTGATGGTCGTCTCTCCCAGCTCTATGTCATTTATGCGTTCATCGGCTTTACAGGCGCTCTTCCGAGTACGGCACTTCTTTCAAAATTGATTGCCGGCTGGTTCGAGTCAAATCGCGGATTGGCGCTCAGTATCAGTGCCGGTGTCGGGAACGCGATCGGGACAATCATGATGCCGGTGCTGGCCGCCGTTTTGATCGCTAACGCGGGGTGGCGTGTCGCCTATCTGGGCATTGCTGCAGTGGTGTTTTGTCTCGGATTGCCGGTCACGTTTTTTCTGCTGCGGGATGCGCCTTCACGGAGACAAGCGATTCAGCCGTTGGAGAGTGCGCCGGATTCGACGCAAGCATCGTTGGCGAACGCTCCGATCTTCTGGGTTGTGTTGATTGCGATCGGTGTCGGCGCCGGTAGCAGTACGGTAATCTTCAGCCACATAGTTCCCATATTGGCCGAACATGGCGTTGGAATCGGTGAGGCGACGGCCATCTTAAGCGTGTTTGCGCTGGCCACAGCGGTTTGGCAAGTGATCATGGGTTATCTGCTCGATCGCTATGGCACACCGCGTATCGTCATCCCGCTGTACCTGTTGGTGATGCCAGGCCTAGGGCTCTTGGAATGGGGGACAACAACCCCCATCTTGATTCTCGGGGGCGCCTCTTTGGGGGTGGCGTGTGGAACTCAGTTCGCTGCGCTACCGTTTTTTGTCGCGCGTTATTTTGGCATCCGTCAATTTGGTTTTGTCATCGGCTTAATATATGCGGCGGTAATAGCAACTCAGGGTACTTTGCCTGTGTTGCTAGACGCGTCCTTCGATATTTTAAGGTCCTACCAGCCAGCCATCATGGTGGCTGAAGCATTGTTCTTCGTCTTTGGTCTCATGCTGTTTTTGTTACCCAAGTATCGGTTCACGGCTTACGAAAATAATACGAAAGATGTGATTCCACTCGCATGAGTCGGTCCCATATGAGGTCAAAATCATGAACGAATCCGTGGAATCCATGTTGCAGACGTCGCGCAAGAGGGAAGATGGGGTAAGCGTACACAAGGCGGAAAAATACACGGTAGAGGATCCAGTCTTTTCAAGACGTTACGCACGCCGATCCCGATAAATCCCGGCGCTTCAACGGCTTATGGTATTTGCGGTCTAAGGCTGATCGCCGTGCTAGTCTCGGATCACAGGCGGACAGTGGTGGGGCAGGGATGGCACACTGGCAAGATCGTTTTCTCGGAATCGGCGAGCTCCCGCCAGAACTCTCGATTTTCGAAATCGAGTTCTTCCAGTTTTCCCCGGCAGACACAGCCGCGATCCGGAAGGAGTTCCGGCCGAAATATCGTATCGCGGTTGCTCTTCAACTCGGCTTCATGCGCCTGACCGGCGCCCGATTGAATGCGTTCAACGTCGTACCGCGTAAATTGCTGAGTTTGGTCGGCGAGCAGGTCGGGGAGACCGCTCCCAGTATCGCGTCACTTCGCACCATGTATGGACGCGGTAATACTCGTCGTGATCATCAAGCTTGGATCATGCAATGGCTCAAGATCAAAGCTCATACGAAGCGCCAAGAGCGAATGCTGTTCGCTGCGCTTCGGGAAGCCAGCAAGTCGACCGAATCCATCGATCGGCTCATCGCCACTGCCAGACAGTGGCTGTTTGATAAATCCCTGCTCGTACCGGCGACGAGCACCCTGCGTGACATTTGCATTCGCGCGGCGAGCGATAATGTATCGCACATCTATCAATGCATCTGTCGGGCGGTATCGTCGGAAAAACGGCATGCATGGGAACCGGCGATCTTCGAGAAGCGCAAGGACGGCGCGACGCACCTCGAGTGGTTGCAAACCGCCCCCAAACGGCGGTCGCAGAAGAATCTTCGCGGCCTTTTCCAAAAGATCGAGTATCTCACCCAGCTGGGCGTCGCAGATATCGAGCTTCGTGACATTCCGATGGAACGCTTGCAGATCTATGCGCGGCAGCTACAACACAAGAGACCCTCTCGATTTCGGAAGCTGACCGAAATCACCCGGACGCTGCAGCTCGTGTCCTTCCTCAGAGTCGCCTTGAGCGAGGCCGCCGATGCGGTCCTACAATTGGCCGGCAAGCTCACCTCCGATATCGTCAGTGATGCGACGGAGCAGGTGAAGCGCGCCGAAGGCGCGATCTTAATCGATTACCGCAAGATGCTCTTGGAAATCTTCGGTCTTGCTGAGGAGGTGAAAGTCAGTGCGGAATCGCTGCAGACCACACTGCGGAAGACGTCCGCTGAGCTTCAGGCGAAAATCCATCCGACTCGAGCCGCCGCCGTGCGCGCGCGGTTGACGGATAAGATCCCCGCGGTGAGGTCGCTATTACGGGCGATGACCGACGTGCCGATCCAGGGGGCAACGACAGAGCGTGCGATCGCGGGACTCAATGAACTGAAGACACTGTATGCCCGTCACGCGTCTGAACTTCCGGTCAAAGAGCGTGATTTGGCAAAGGGCTGGAAAGCCCATGTTGAAGACGCTGCCGACCGGGAACGAGCGATGCGGGCCCTCGAAGCATCGACCCTGTTCGAGTTACGTCGAGGCCTGCGCCGAGGTGGATGCTGGCTCGAATATAGTAATGCGTATCGGAGCCGCGAGCATATGCTGATTCCCGAGGAGCAGTGGAGGGCGCAGCGGCGCCGGCATCTTTCCCTTCTCCGGTTGCCTGAAAATCCCAAGGACTACGTTGCATCACTCGTGGTGGCCGCCAAGGAAGGGATGGACGCGGTCTCTCGGGCATTAGTTCGTGGCGATCTCACGGTCGATAAGGGTGACATCCACCTGCCCAAATTGGAGAAGGAGGATGTTCCGCCGCCGGTCGCTCAAGCGCGGGATGCCATTGCCAACCATATTGGCACGATCCAGTTGCCGGAACTGGTGATGGAAATGGACGTGCAAACCCGTTTTAGCAAGACGCTCCCTGGGTCGTGTACCGCGATCGGAGCACGAACTCCTACTGACATACGGTGCACTCCTTGGACATGGGACCGAGATGAATGCGACAAAGGTCGCGTTGATGATTCCGTCACTCACCGCCCCAGCGATCTCGGCAGCGATGAAATCGCTCGAAGCGCACGGGTCGATCGACAAGGCGAATAAACTCATCACTGAATTCGTCGACCGGTTGCCGGTGATGAAGGTCTGGGGCGACGGCAAGTCCGCCTCGTCGGACATGATGAGCTTGCAGGCATCGATGCATCTCTGGAATGCGCGTCGGGATCCGCGTCGCAAGACCGCGTCGATGGGTATGTACACACACGTGTCGAATCAGTGGCCCATCATCTATCATCAACCCATCGTACTCGGAAACCGGCAAGTGGGCGCTGCCATCGAGGGCGTCGTGCGGCAAGACAAGATCGACCTGGATTGGCTTGCTGTTGACACGCACGGCTACACGGATGTCGGCATGTGTATTGCCCGGATGCAGGCTTTTGACTTGTGTCCGCAACTGGCTAATCTACGCGAGAGACGTTTGACGGTGCCAAAGGGGATGAAGATTCCGGAAGCCTTGGCGTCTGTCGTCGATGCGACCCTACATGTCGATTGTATTCAAGAACGGTGGGATGATCTGCTGAGAATCGCTGCCTCCATCAGCAACGGCACCGTGAGTGCAGTACAGGTCCTCGAACGATTTGGTTCAGTGGCGCAGGGCGATCCTATCTACCGGGCGGCAAAGACCATAGGCCGCCTGTTGCGAACGATTTATCTATGCGATTTCTTCACCAAGCCCGAATTCCGGCGGGAGATTCATCGCGTACTGAATCGGGGAGAATCGGTTCACACTCTGCAACGGGCGATTCACTCCGGAGCGATCCCACATGATCGCGGGCGCCGCCCTGAAGAAATGCACGCCATCTCTGGATCGCTAGCATTGCTGACGAACTTGGTGATCGGTTGGACGTCAATGCAGACTCAAGCCGCGATGACGGCCCTCAAGTCGCGCGGAATTGTTTTCTCGTCCGAGGTTCTGCGTCACGTCAGTCCGATCCGATACCACAACATCAATTTTCGCGGAACGTTTGGATTCCCCGTCGAGAGGTACTTGGTCGAGTTGTTTGGCAGTGATGATTCACGGCACCTGAAAGCGACGCACGGTTGAATCGACGAGCGAACGATTGCGGAGAGGTCGAGGGCCTATAACGACAGTCACTGTATCGGGGGTTTTTCCTTCTTGCGGCACGGAATCCGCGCTTCCGCGACCTAAAATTCGGATGTTTCGCGCGTCAAGCGTAAGTGATTGAAAGATATAGAAGTCTTAGAATTTAATGCAGTAACCTATTGAATTCACAAACGTTCTCTAGCGTGTATTTTTCCTCCATGAGTCCGCGGACCCCTATACTCTGATCGTTTGGCCCCGCCCTGTCGACATGCGCCCTCCTCCAAGGTATTGCACTGGCCCTGACGATCGCGCATTTTCGGCGCGAGCAACGCGAAAATGCACGGGCCAAAAATAGGTTTTGATGACGGCTGCAGCAGGCAGCGGTGCAGGGATGTGATTCGCCGATCGGCGGTCAAGATTGCGCTGTAATGTCTGGCGGCGTTCGGTCGGCTGAAGCTGCATTCTGGCGAGGCAAAGATCGTGACACTGCATGTTCCGCCGCGCCAATTGCAGTACTGGTCGACCGCACGCCAAGCATGGGCGACCGTGAGCGCGAGTTCAACCGACTGGGTACCGGTGTCCGCATTCCCCCACGAAATATTTTGGCATTCGTGTCCGAATTGGCCACCACTAGTACGTTTAATGAATAGCGATACCACTGTTCATCGGAACCTTGGGGTCATACGCAAGTTGTCAAACATTTCGCCGGCCTAGTGGGCGAACAAGGAGAATGAACATGGATTCAGCCGCAACAGCTCCCGTAGCACCGCTTACCGCGCATCTGACATCAGGACCGCCGGATTCTGGGTTACCTCACATCAACCTCGACGAAATCCATCTTTCCAGAGCCCAGGTGCCCTGGGACCCCAGTGTGTGGGCACGCATCGACCGCGCTGTCGCTCACGAGGTTCACCGCACGCGTAAAGCAACGAAGTTCATGCCTGAAATGCGGATCGGTCACCACGTTACCAATGTGGAACAGGACATTGTTCTCCAAAATCTGAATCCCGGTTCGCCACGATTCATTCCGCCCACGCAGGCCCTGCAGCTGGGGGCAACTCCGCCCACGTTGAATGTGTATGAAGGCGCCAATCTCGTCGTCATCGAGTTGTCCATTAAGTGGGCAATGACTCCCGCACAGGTCAAAAAAGAAAAAGAGAGAAAATCGGTGTCCGAGCCGCATGATGCGGCAGGAGCGAACGGCAGTTCGAACGGTCATAACGGACACGCTCACCACCATCATCAGCCGTCGAGCACGGCCGTCATGCTGGCCCGTCGGGCTGCCAACTCTCTCTGTTTGGGCGTCGACGCGCTGATTTGGCTGGGCTCGAACGCGTTTCCGGTGGCGGGCGGTGCCGCGGGATTGCCTTTGTTCTCGAGTCAGACCGTTCTTTTCAACGGTGTTCCCGCCGATGCCGGATTGACATGTTTAGGGGGCCCAAACACTCCGCTGGAAGTACTCGCCGTGCAGCCAGCCAACGCTCAAGTCGCGCCGGCGGCGGCCATTCCGGCTCTGTACTCAACCAATACCGTGGCACAGATCAGTAAAGCGGTTACCGACCTCGCGGCCAATGGCTACGGAGGTCCTTATGTGGCGGTGCTTCCGCCCTACTTCCTTGCGGAATCCTTTTTCCCTCTGGCCAATACTCTGCAACGGCCGGCCGATATCATTTTCCCACTGCTCGACGGTGGATATCACGACAGCGCCGTCATGCCCGGCGTCGCCGGCCCCGTAACCCCCAATCCTGGCGGCAACCCGTTGGGATTTGCAGCCGGCCTGCTGACGAATCAGACTGCGCAGGGCGTGGGATTCGTGCAGTCCCTGGGCGGAAATGTCGTGGAGTTCGTGAACGGGTTGGATCCGGTCGCGGCTTTCTCCCAGGTCGATGGCAACGGAAATCATCTCTTCCAGCTCAAGACGCGTGCCGCACTCAAGATATCCGACCCCAGTTCCATCGTCAGGCTCGAATTCATCTAGGGCTCAGCCGACACCAGGAAGCAAGGAGGGCTCATGCGTGTGAGTGAGGGAGGTGTGTCTCTATGGTATGGCACTCCCGACGCGCAAGCGCCTTCGGGTACCCTTCCCAAGGGCGCCGATACGTCGGTGACCATCGGTCTTGCGCCGCCCGATGCCGCGGCCAAGATCACCGTTCTCTACCGCATCAATCACGGGCGTCCACTGACGGTAGCGGCAACACCCACGCCACCGTCGGTAGGCAAGCAGTACTTTCGAGCCGTACTCACCGGATTCAAGGAAAACGACAAGGTCGAGTACGTAGCGATCTACCGCTCGGGCACGCGCCAGATTCCATCGAATCAGGAAGCCGAAAGCCATGTTGTGACATTCATCGGGCCGCCAAGCGGAACGCAATCCGGATCGACAGCCGGCGCAGCGCACCCCACGACCGCGGCGAACGTGTCGCCCGCCGCCCCACCCGCCACCGGTGCCACGGCCGGTAAGGGCTCTTACAAGATATCGGGGTATGTATTTTACGACTACGGGTTGCCCGCGACCGGTGTTTCGACTCGCTTGTACACCAAAGGGTTCGGCGGTGTATCGAACAAACTCGGGGAGATCACCACCGATGTCAACGGTTACTATTCGATTGCGTACGACGTCAAGTCTCGACAGGCCAATCTCGAGTTACGCGCGACTGATCGCGCCGGCAAGGAAGTGCCGCTCTGCGAGACTAAGCAAGCCGCCGTTCACGTCGAGTTCGTGAACTTCGTGGCGCCGGCGTCTTTGCACCCCGTAGATCCCGAGTTCTCGCGCATTTCAGCGGACATAGCCCGGGAAATCGGCAGCTTGTCCAAACTCACGGAATGCCGCGAAGACGAGCATCAACGAGACCTTACCTTGTTGGCCGACGCCACTCAATGGGATGCCCGGCTGATAGGTCTCGTATCGAGCGCAGTCACCATCGCTGCGGAATCCAAGCTCGCGACCGACCTCGTCTACGCGCTCCTGCGTGCGGGACTGCCGGCCGACACGAAGCATCTCGCTCGCGTGCAACTGACGCAGTTCGACGAATTGCTCGCCGCGGCGGTGCAGTCAGACATTGTGCGCATGTCGGCACAGCAGCAAGCGGCTGCCGCGACGGTCTTCCGACGATTTGCCCTCAACACGCTGCTCTCGGACAGCTCACCCGGCGCGGTTTCGAGCTATCAAGAAATGCTGAGCAAATCGGGACTCAGCCCCGCACAGCAGGAAGCCTTCGCGGAGCTGTACTTTGCCTGCGGCAGTGACCCATCGGATCTTTGGAAAAAGGCCGCCGCCCAGGGTATTCCCCGAGAGAAAATCGACTATCTCAAGCTCCAGGGCTGTTTGTTTCAGCTCACCTTGAACAATGCTAAGCTCGCTGAAACTCTACAATATGAGGTGGGTTCGCTCGCAAATCTCGCCAGGCTCGTCGATGCGGACTTGCACCAGCCCGAGGCGTGGAAGAGCCGGCTGCTCAAGCTCGCGGGCAACAGCGACAACGCGTTAGCTGCGTTGATTCCTACGTCATACGGTGCCGACTCCATTCGCGACCGCCTCGAGGCATACGCAGCGGACCTCGCCCGCCGCGTGCGTATGAGTTATCCCACCCATGTCTCCGCCCGGCTGCTGGAGAGCGGTAAGTTGTCCATTCCGGGGCAAGCTCCAGAGGATGCAACCTTGTTGGCGAAGCTCCTCAAAGGCGCCGCAGATCTCGGCTATCAAATGGGAGAGACGCCGGTCGAACGATTCTTCGTGGAGCGCGCGCGAGATCTCGCGGCCGTCGCAAAGGGAGCGGACCTGCAACGCGCCAAGCAGCACTTGAAGCATCTGCACCGCATGCATCAGATCACACCGAGCGACGAGTCCCTGAAGGCCCTGCTGGAAACCGGGCTCAACTCCGCAAACGCCGTGGCCCGCATGAAGTTCGACAGCTTCATGGCACGCTATGGCAAGAAATTCCCTGATGGCGAGGCTGAACTGGTCTATCGGAAATCCCAGCAAGTCACCAGCATCACCTTCGGGTTTTCGGCCATGGCCAAGAGCGCGGCACAATCCTCCGGCGGCTACGCGATTTCCACGCCGCCCGCACAGCGTCAGGCCTCGCAACGAAAACTGACCGCACAGTATCCGACCATGGAAGCCCTGTTCGGCTCGCTCGATTTCTGTCAGTGCGATGAATGCCGCTCGGTGCTGGGTCCGGCGGCCTACTTGGTGGATCTGCTGCAATTCATCGACAAGCCAGAGGCCGAGTGGCGACACATTCTCGAAGAATGGAAGGCGAATCACTTCCAGGCGGATTATCCGTTCCGCAGCCTCGAAGACATGCGCGAGCATGCCGCCCGCCATTCGACCGGGCGTCGTTCGCATGCCAGGCAAGAGGCGCCGACCCCCTACGAGGTGCTGATCGCGCGGCGACCGGATTTACCGCATTTGCAACTCACCTGTGAAAACACCAACACGGTGATGCCGTATATCGACATCGTCAATGAGATCATGGAGTACTTCGTGGTCCATGACTCGCTGAGTGCGCACAGCGGGTATGATACGGGTGCCGCAATCAGCCAAGATCTCTTGGCCGAACCGCAAAATATGCTGCCGCGCGCCTATGAGGTTTTGCAGCATGCGCGCTATCCGCTCAGCCTGCCGTTCGATCTCTGGCATTCCACCGCGCGCCGGCTGCTACGCCATGCCGGCTCGAATCTCGCGGAGCTGCTCGATACCTTTCGGCCCCTGACCGATTTGTATCCGCCGGCGCCGGGCGGAAATTCCTATGGCTATTCCGCAGTCTTTCTCGAGACGATCGGCCTGTCCCCCGCCGCAGCCTCCGTCTTCACCGAGACCGCGGCCACGCAATGGCACACTCTGTACGGCTACGACCATGAGGCCGAGGCCGCGCGCGAGCTGGCTTCGGCCAAGACTCTCGCTCGGCGGTTGGACATTTCCTACGTCGAGCTGAACGCCATCATTCAGACCGGTTTCGTGAACCCAGTTGCGCTGGATCTCGGGCTGCTTTGGACCCTCAACATTGATCTTGCCACCTTCGCGGCCTACGAAGGTCAGAGCGCAACAGCGGAGGAGAGAGTCGCGTTCGAGACATCGTTGCTTCGCGCCGCCGAAGCCCAAGGTGCAAAGGCGGCCGATGTGCACGCGTGGCTCAGCCAGCTGCGCCAAGGCGGGGCCATTCAACGTCTGACCATTCTCGCGCCGCCGGCAGATGGCAGTTGCGAGTTCGGCAAAACGGTCGTGCGCCTTGCTGGCGGCAGTGCTGCCGATGCCGGGCTATTCTTGCGAATCAACCTGTTCGTCCGCCTCAAACGCCTGCTCGGCTGGTCCACGGGAGATCTGGATCGCGCGCTACGCGCCCTGCTGCCGCAGGCCAATCAGCCGGTCAGCACGACCAATGCGGCCGGCGCATTTCAGACCGGCCTGTTGTACCTGTCGCATATGTACACACTGCAGCACCGCCTCGGCCACGACATCGCAAAGCTGCTCTGCTTGTGGGGAAACATCGATACATTTGGCCCGCGCTCCCTCTATGCCCAGCTATTTCTCACATCCAGTGTCGCCCAGAAGGACGCGGTGTTCCGGGATCCATTCGGTAACTACCTGCAGGATCCCACGGTGCTGTTGGCCGATCATCTCGGCGCCATTCAGGCCGCGATCGGTCTTGGTGCCCTCGACGTGCAACTTTGCTTGGCCGATGCCGGTAAGGATCCCGCGACGGCGGTTCTATCACTCAATAATGTTTCTCTGCTCCATCGCTATGCGACGCTCGCCCATGCCTTGCATCTGGGCATAGCGGACTTCATTGCGCTGAAGGCGCTCTCCGGCCTCGACCCGTTCACGCCGCTCAACCCCACCCCCATCCAGCGGCTAGCGGACGATCATCCTTACAACCAGACCATTCAGTTCGTCGACATCGCACACCAGGTGCGCGAGAGCGGATTGACCCCGGACAGCTTAAATTACCTGCTCCGTCACCAGTTTGACCCGGTGGGCAAATACCGATTCAATGCGCTTCTCTGGCTTGGCTTCGTGAAAGCCCTGGGCGCCGGCTTGCGCGCCATCCAAGCTGCGCAGGCGCCACCTGCCGATCCCAGCGGGTTCACCGACGAGGTTTTGCAACAGAAAATCGCCCTCGTCGTGCCCGAAGATGCCGCGGCCATGTTCATGGGACTGTGGACCGGCTCCATCAAGCAGTCGGTCTCCGTGCCGGGCGTTCAGCCGGCCGCACAATTGAACCCGGCGACATACGCCGCCTTTCCGCAACTCGTGCTCCGGTACGACCCGGTGACCCAGGCGCAGGGCCTTACCTACCTCGGTGCGCTGACAGACACGCAGGCGACTGCGCTACTGTCCGCCAACTCGGCTCCTCTATTTGCGACGCTGATCGGCAAGGTGCAGGCCGGCCAACAGGCTTTTTTCGACAGGGCATTGAGCCCTTTTCTCACGCCCGCGGATTTTCAACTCATGCTTGCGCCCGCAGCGACCCGCACAGCGGCCTTGGGCGCCAAACTATTCCCCTACGTCGTGAAGCGGCTTTCCTGGCAATTCATCACGACCCTACTCAGCACGAGTCTCGGCGCCGACCCGGGGATGGTTGGGGCCTTCGCCACACAACCCACTCTACTCAACGACCCCATGCAGCCGGACACCGCTCTCGCCGCCACCCTGAGCGCGGTCGCGGCCAACGCGCTGGACGTGAGCACACCCAGTGCCGGCGCGCAGCGAGTGCAAGGGTTCTTCGAGGTGCCCGCGACGGGCCCTTATCGCTTTTACGCCCAGGGCGTCAATGGTGCCGCGATCAGCCTGACCATCGGTGACATGCCGTCCCCGCTGTTCCAGGGCAGCGCCGCCCTGCAGAGCGGCGAGGTTAGTTTCGCCGTCACCCTGAAAGCGTCGACCCTGTACCCAATTCTGGTTGATGCCACCAATGGCGGCGGCGGCGGCATTACACTTCTGGTGCAGGGCGAGAGTCTGCCGAAGGACTCCCTTGCGCAACTCAACCTGTATTCCAAAGCGGCACTGGACGGGGCGCTACGCGCCTATACGCTGCTGCAAAAATCGTTTCTCGTGATCAACACGCTGTCACTGACAGAACGCGAAATCCGGTACCTGCTCGTGCAGAACGCGCCGCCGGATGGCGGCGGAATGTCGCTCAGCCAGTTACCGGTGGCACCCACTGACCTCACATCACAGGGCGCAACCGCTCTGTTTCAGCAATTCCTGAATCTCGCGCGATATCTCAGGCTGCGCACACCCATTGCCGGCGGCGGCGATGATCTGATCGATTTCTTTGAGCATGCGCTTCGTCCGTTGCCGTTGCCGTCCACCGGCACGGCGGCGCCGGCGGTGATACCCGATCTCGTCGATGACCTCGTGTCTCGGCTTGCCACGCTGACGCGACGCCAGCCTGCCACGGTCCGAGACGCCATGACCTGTCTCGGCATGACGGTGAGCAGCACCCCGGATGGATTGCAGACCGTGACGCCTTTGCGCAGTGCCCCCGGACTCGCCACGTTGTGGCACTTGCTGCAGCTCGTCGAGAAATTCGGCCAGAGCCCCCAGGCAGTGGCACGTTGGGCCGTGCCGACGCCGGGCGCGCAAACCGTCGAGGAAATCCGCGGTGCCATCAAGTCCCGCTACGATACGGCGGACTGGTCCACGATCGCCCCCGCCATTTTCGACAGACTGCGTCAGATGAAGCGCGATGCGCTCGCCGCCTTCATCATGCATCGTAACGGTTTCCAGAGTCGCGACAAACTGTTCGAGTATTTTCTCGTTGATCCCGGCATGGAGCCGATTGTGCAGACCTCGCGTCTTCGCCTCGCCATGTCCAGCCTGCAGACCTTCATACAGCGTTGTCTGCTGAATCTGGAGCCCGAGGTGCAGCCCACGGTGCTCGATTCCGAGCAATGGCAATGGATGAAGCGCTATCGCGTCTGGCAGGCGAATCGCGAGATTTTCCTGCACCCGGAAAACTACATGGAAATGGAGTTTCGCGACGACAAGACGGATCTATTCCAGACCTTGGAGGGAGCGTTGTTACAGGGCGACATCACCGACGATCTCGCGTCGAACGCCTTGTTTACCTATCTTCAAGGCCTTGAGAAGATATCACGGCTCGAGATCGTCACTCTCTGCGCGGAAGAGAATCCGGCCGATCCGGACATGCGCACGCTGCACGTCATCGGCCGCAACAATCTGCAGCCCCATGGCTATTTCTATCGACGCTACGCCGATGGCATGTGGACCCCCTGGGAGGCCATCAGCATGACGATCAGCGGCGATCATGTCGTTGCGGCGATGTTCAAGAATCGGCTGAACCTGTTCTGGCTGAGCTTCATCCACCAAGCGAAGGTCGACGGCTCATCGGACTCCGGGTCCGATTCCGATGAGGATGGCAACGAACCCAAGCTCGCGGATACGAAACTCTCGAGCATGCGCAAATCATCGAATACCGGCCAACCACCGAAGATCGTGCAGGTGCAGTTGAACTGGGCAGAATATTATCAGGGCAAGTGGTCCGCACCGGTGACTTCCGACGGCGCTGACGGAAGTGATGACAGCGGCGGTGATGATTCGGGCGACGGCGCTTCGTCTAACAGCGTCGGAAATCCCATCAGTGTCACGGTTCACCCCAACTTCGATCCGTCCAGCGTGGCCATCCACGCCTACGCAGATCTCAGCCGCGACCCGCAAGCCGCCTGCGTCAGCGTCACCTTTCCGGAGGTGCAATACCTGCCGCACTATGCGCATCCCACCGATCGCAAGCACGGCAAGAAGTCCAGGCCGCGACTCCAGGTGCGCGCTGCGGCAGCCTATCGGCCGAAGACCTACACCTTTCGAATCATCAGCAAGTTTGCGGCGCCGGCGGTGCAGGGGGGCGAGCCGCAGGATCCGCCGCCGTTTCCCGGCATCCGAGCCGCAACCAGCCATTTCTTAGGCACCGGCGCGCTTCAGGTTCAATATGTAGAATCCATCGTGCACGTCAACGATGGCGCCCCGCAAGTCCATCATGCGCGGCAAGATGTCGTAACCCCTACCGAGGCGCATCATCAGCTCACCGTTCTCGGCACGCCGCTGCAGGGGGAGGTGCCGGAGATCGGCACGCTGGTCAGCCCATTCTTCTACGCCGATGGACAGAGCAGCTTCTTTGTCGAACCTTCGCTGACGGAGACCACCACCAACACCTGGGAGCACTGGGCAGTTCCCGTGCCGCGCGCCGACGGTCACGGCGGCGTACCTACAATCGTCGCCGCATTCCCGCGCTATCGGGTGCCCGCCATTTTGCCCAAAGGGGTGAAGCCGTTCGACGGCGTCTTCGATCCGGCCTGTCTGTACAGGCTACGCGTCGCCACGGACACCATCACTCGCCCCAACGCGGTCATGCACTTCGGCGGCTCCACGGTAGGCGCGGAGGGCGCCACGGGTGCCAGCAAACCACGCACCGCCCTGACCTCCAAGCCCGCGGCGGCCGCGCGCAAGGCGGTTCGCAAATGACCGCGGGTAAGCCTGACAATTTCCACGGATACATGGATGCGAAAGTTCGCACTCACCGGATATTTCACCCGGCGAAGGGTTGGACATTCGAGACTCACTCCAAGCACACCAAGACCGAGGACCGGCATCTCAGCTATCGCTTCTCGCCGCACGCTCATCACCATGTCGAGGCATTAGTTGCCCGCCTCATCCAGGATGGAATTCCCGGTCTACAGGAGGCCGACATCGACTATGAACGGGAGCCGGGCGGCAAGGTCGTGCCCCTGCACGATGACTTCGGTCATGTGCGAAAACTCGCCGATGGCACGGTCGTGACACGACCCGTCCTGTTCGATGAGATTTTTACCAGAAACAACTACAAGCCCAGCAATCTCGTGGAGCATCCCTATCCCGTCGCGGACATCGATTTCAGCGTGGGCGGCGCCTATGCGATGTACAACTGGGAGCTTTTCTATCACATCCCGATGACCATCGCGATCCATCTCAGCCAGAACCAGCGATTTGAAGCGGCGCAGAAATGGTTCCATTACGTCTTCGATCCGACCGACGACAGCGATGGCCCGACGCCGGAACGCTTCTGGAAGCTGCGGCCGTTCCAGACCAGCGACATGAAAATGGTCGAGCAGATCCTGAGCAACTTGGCGACCTCGAACGATCCTGCGCTGGCGCAGGAAACCATCAGCGCCATCGATGCTTGGAAGAGCAATCCCTTCGAGCCGTTCATGGTCGCGCGATACCGGCAATCCGCATTCCAGTACAAGGCCGTCATGGCTTACCTCGACAATCTGATCGCCTGGGGAGACAGCCTGTTCCTGCAATATACCGGCGAGACCATCAACGAGGCGGCACAGATCTACATCCTGGCCGCCAACATTCTCGGGCCGCGACCCCAACTCGTCCCCGGCTCGCCCAAGACGCAACCGCAAACCTATGCTTCACTGCGTGCCCATCTCGATGCGTTCGGCAACGCTCTGGTGGACATGGAAACGGAAATTCCTCAGCATCACGCCCCGCATCCGCGCAAGGCTGCGAAGTCCGGCAAGCTCAACGCTGCGGCCAGCATCGGTCACACGCAGTACTTCTGCACACCCTACAACGCGGCCATGCTGCAATATTGGGACACCGTGGCGGACCGGCTGTTCAAGATTCACAACAGCCTGAACATCGAGGGCATCTTTCAGCGCGTCCCGCTGTTCGATCCCCCCATCGACCCGGCTCTATTGGTCCGCGCCGCCGCTTCGGGCCTCGATATCGCGGACATCGTCAACGGACTGAATCAGCCACTCCCTCTCGTGCGCTTTCAGTACTTGTTGCAAAAGTCCACGGAGGCGTGTCAGGAAGTCAAAAGTTTGGGCGGCAATCTACTGTCCGCAATCGAGAAGAACGACAACGAGGCGCTGTCCGTCCTGCGCAATCAGCACGAGACCACCATGCTGAAACTGACCGAAATGGTCAAGTACGCGGCGCATCAGGAGGCGGTGAAGAACCTCGAAGGCTTGCAGCAGACCCTGGCCAATGCGAAAGCGCGCTACACCTATTACCAGAGACTGCAAGGCAAGAAGGCTGGCGAAATCTCCTTCGAGAAAATGGCCGCCCTCGATGCCGCCGGGCTGGACAAGCTGCAGTTCGAATCGAAGGAACCGACACTCGATGAAGGTCCGATCAACTACGACTATTCCAACAGCCCGGACTCCGCGGGCGGTGCGATCATCACGAAGCATGAGTCGCAGGAAATGGACATGCTCGAAGCGGCGCATATCACCCAGGAGGGAGTGCATGCGATCAGAGCCGTCGCCGCCACGCTGCGGCCCATTCCCGATGCCGACTTGCATATGCATTTCTGGGGAATCGGCGCGAAGATCAAGAACCTGCCCGGTGGCACTCTATTATCCGCGCTTTCGGAGATCGCCTCGGAGATCGCCTCGGGCGTCGCAGATGAGTTTTCCTACAAGGCCGGCCAAGCCGGCAAGATCGGGAGTTACACCAACCGCCTGCGCGACTACCAGTTTCAAAGCAACTCCGTTGCCGGCGAGATCACTCAACTCTACAAGCAAATCCGCGCTGCGGAAATCCGCGCCGCGATGGCCGAGCGCGAATACAAGAACCACCAGAGGCAAATCGCTCAGGCCGAATCCATCGAACAGTTTCTCAGCAACAAGCCCAGCAACCAGGCCCTCTACACGTGGATGAAGCGCGAAATCAAAGGCCTGTACAACACCTCCTTCCAGTTCGCCTTCGAAATCGCGAAGAAGGCAGAGTGCGCTCTGCGGCAGGAATTGGGCGATCCCGGTCTCAGCTACATCCAGTTCGGTTATCTCGCGGGCAAGGAAGGCCTGCTGGCCGGCGAGCGCCTCTATCACGACATCAAGCGGATGGAGATGGCCTATGCCGACCTCAATCGCCGCGAGTACGAGCTCACCAAGCATGTGAGTTTGCTGCAGGTGGATCCGCTCGCGCTGCTGCAATTACGCACCACCGGCTCGTGCACGATCTCGCTCACCGAGGAATTATTCGACTTCGACGGCCCGGGCCAGTACTTCCGGCGCATCCGCTCCGTCGCCGTGACCATTCCCTGCGTGGCCGGTCCCTATACCAGCGTCAGTTGCCGGCTCACGCTCCTGAACAGCAGCATACGCACCGGCACCCAACCGGGCGACGGGGACAACCCCTATCGGCGAACCGGGGCCGACGATGTGCGCTTCAGCGACTCCTACGCCAGTGCACAGGCCATCGTCACCAGCACCGGGCAGAACGACAGCGGCACGTTCGATATGCGCGACGAGCGCAAGGCGCCGTTCGAATACGCCGGCGTCATCAGCCAATGGCGCATCGATCTGCCGGCGGCCATCCGCCAGTTTGACTACCGCACCGTGTCGGACGTGCTGCTGCATATACGCCTGACCGCACGGGAGGGAGGCGATGCACTGCGCAAGCTAGCCGAAGCCAATCTCGAGGCGCAGATTGGCGCATCCGCCACCGCCGGCTCGCTGCGCCTGTTCTCCATGCGCCACGAGTTCCCAAGCGAATGGGCACGATTCAAGAGCGCGGCCCCACCGGCCGGGAGCCAATTTGCCTCCCTCACCATCACCGTGCTTCCGGAGCATTATCCGTTCTGGAGCCGGGGGCGTTTGGCGGCCTTGCAAGCATTGACGCTGCTGGCCGCCGCCGCGGCGGATCTGCAGGTCGCAGACCAGCCCGACGGGTCCGGCAATGTGGACGGCCTCGCTAAGGATGCAACACTGACGGGTCTGCGCAGCGGCGCATTGAAGAACATTGCGCTTCCCACTCCCACTGGCGCCTGGTCTTTTTATTTCAGCAGCAATGCGCTGGATGATCTCTGGTTTGCCGCTGCCTGGGGCGCAGCGTCGTGAAAGGCGCCGTGAAGGCCGCGGACCCGGAGCAGAAGCCTCAGGACACCTTCACCGTCGCCGCGCCCAAGGTCACGTTGCCCAAGGGCGGCGGTGCCATCAGCGGCATCGGCGAAAAATTCACCGCGAACGCCGTCACGGGGACGGGCTCGCTCAGCGTCCCCATCGCGCTCAGCCCCGGACGCGGCGGCTTCGGCCCGCAGCTGTCCCTGTCCTATGATTCCGGCTCAGGTAACGGCCCGTTCGGCCTTGGCTGGAGCATGGCGCTTCCGGCCATCACCCGCCGGACGGACAAAGGCCTGCCGCTCTACGACGACATGGCGGAATCGGACATCTTCGTCCTCTCAGGCGCGGAGGACTTGGTCCGCACGCTCACTGCGGACGCATCCGGCGCCTGGACTCCGGATGTCCAAACGCGTAACGGCTACACGGTCCAGCGCTACCGTCCGCGTATCGAGGGCCTATTCTCGCGCATCGAACGCTGGACGCGGCAAAGCGACGGTGACACTCACTGGCGCTCCATCACCCGAGACAATGTCACCAGCATCTACGGACGCGACGCGAGCAGTCGCATCACCGATCCTGCCGATGCGCGCCGAGTGTTCGCCTGGCTGATTTCGGACAGCCGCGACGACAAGGGTAATGCCATCGTCTACGAGTACACGGCCGAGGATTCCGCCAACGTCGATCTCACGCGCGCCAGCGAAGCAAACCGCACAGCCGCAGCTCGCACCGCCAACCGCTATCTCAAGCGCATCAAGTACGGAAACACCGTCTCGACGCTGCAACAGCCCGATCTAGCGCAAATGGCCTGGCTATTCGAGGCGGTCTTCGACTATGGCGAGGGCCATTTGACGGCGCCGCGCACCGACTCGGAGGGTCGCCACTTCGTTACCGCCGCACTCACGGAAGCAAACAGCTGGCCGGCACGCGCGGATGCGTTCTCCCGCAACCGTTCCGGTTTCGAAGTGCGCACCTACCGGCTCTGCCACGGCGTGCTGATGTTCCACCATTTCGCCGAAGAACTGGGCACACCGGACTGCCTCGTCCGGGCCACCGAGTTCACGCACACCGAGTCCCCCACGGCATCCTTCATCACGAACATCACGCAATGCGGCTTCTTACGGCAAGCGGATGGCAGCTACCTGAAGCGCGAACGACCGCCGCTCTCGCTCCAATACAGCCAAGCCGTGGTTCAAAGCAGCGTGCAGGAAGTCGATCCCACGAGTCTTGCCAACCTGCCCACGAAGGTGGACGGCGGTCTTTATCAGTGGCTGGACTTGGACGGCGAGGGCCTCCCCGGCGTGCTCGCCGCCTATGATGACGTCTGGTATTTCAAACGCAATGTCAGTCCGCTCGCGTCGGGTTGGAATAACGATCAACCCGTGACGGCGGCGCGCTTCGAAGAGCTTACCGAAGTCGCGCGCCTGCCCGGTTTCGCACACGCCAAATCTGGCCGCCACCAGTTCCTCGACCTCACGGGCGACGGCCGCCACGATTGCGTCATCTTTGATCGCCCAATGTCGGGCTTCTACAAACGCACGGCGGACGAAACCTGGGAAGATTTCACGCCCCTGCCGGCGCTTCCCAACATCGACTGGAATGATCCCAACCTGCGCTTCATCGACCTCAACGGCGACGGCCATGCAGACATTCTGATTACCGAACACGACGCCTTCACCTGGTATCCCTCTCTCGCCGAAGGGGGGTTCGATGAACCCCTGCGCGTGGTCAGGCCGGTGGACGAAGAGCGCGGGCCTGCCGTCATCTTCGCGGACGGCACTCAATCCATTCAGCTCGCCGACATGACCGGCGACGGACTCACCGATCTCGTGCGCATCGGCAACGGCACTTTGTGCTATTGGCCGAATATCGGCCAGGGACAGTTCGGCGCGAAAATCACCATGGATGACGCACCCTGGCTCGAGGCGCCGAACTTATTCGATCCGCGCCGCGTCCGCCTCGCCGACGTGGACGGATCCGGCACCGCGGACTTGGTGTATCTCACAGCGGACGGCGTCACACTCTACTTCAATCATTCCGGAAACGGCTTCAGCCCGGGGGTCACGCTGCCCGCGTTTCCACGCATCGACGACATGGCAAGCGTGCAGGTCATGGACCTCCTCGGCAACGGCACTGCCTGTCTGGTGTGGATGACCGCTCTGCCGGGCGAGGGGAGTCGCGTGTTGCGCTACGTGGACCTCATGGGGGGGCAGAAGCCGCATCTGCTCATCGCCGCGATCAACAATCTGGGCGCCGAGACCCGTATCCGTTACGCGCCCTCCACCAAGTTCTATCTACAAGACCGCGCAGCGGGTCACCCGTGGGCGACGAAACTGCCCTTCCCCGTTCACGTCGCGGAGCGCGTGGAGACGCTCGATCGCGTCAGCCGCAGCCGCTTCATCGCGCGCTACGCCTACCATCACGGCTATTTCGACGGCAGCGAGCGCGAATTCCGCGGATTCGCCATGGTGGAGCAATGGGATACCGAGGAACTCGGTGCATTGACCGAGGACGGTCATTTCCCTGACGCCGTCAACATCGACGCCGCGTCCTACGTCCCACCGATACTGACCAAGACCTGGTTCCACACCGGCGGTTGGCCGCCGGATCCAGCCGTCACCCGGATATTCGCCGGGGAATACTTCTCGGAGGCCGCACCCCTCGGCCTGACCACTGCGCAATGCGCCGCCATGCAACTGCCCGACAGTGTCATGCCCGCCAACCTGACCGCAGATGAAACCCGCGAGGCCTTGCGTGCCTTGAAAGGTTCCATGCTGCGGCAAGAAATCTACGCGATGGACGGCAGTCCGGCGGCGGCGCTGCCCTATAGCGTGACCGAGCAAAATTTCACCATCGCGAAATTGCAGCCTTTTGGCCCCAATCGGCACGCCGTGTTCCTCACCCACGCACGCGAGTCACTCGACCAGCATTACGAGCGCAAACTCTACAGCATCGGCGACCGACAATTATTCGACCCGCGCACGACGCACTCGGTGGTGCTCTCCATCGACGACTACGGCAACCCCCTGCAAACCGTCGCATGCGCCTACGGGCGCCGGCACGCCGATCCGAACCCGCTGCTCACGGATGCTGATCGCGCCAACCAAGCTCGCATCCACGTCACGGCATCGATCGCCACCTACACCAACGCTGTGATACAGGACGATGTCTACCGTACGCCACTGCCCGCCGAATCCAGCGCCTACGAACTGGTCAAGGTGTCACCCAACGGCGTGCAGCCGGATATCACCGACCTCTTCAGCTTCGAGGAACTCGCCGCCAAACTCGCCGCCGCCGGGGATGGCAACCACGACTTGGCCTTCGAGGATGTGGACGCGACCGGCGCTGTCGAAGACCATCCCTACCGTCGGCTGACTGCGCAAACCCGGACGCTGTACCGCAGGGACGATCTCAGCGCGGCGTTACCACTCCATACCGTCGAATCCCGCGCGATCCCGTTCGAGAGCCACAAACTAGCGCTATCGCAGGGCCTGCTCGGTCTCTATACGCGCGCAGGCCGGGCGTTGCTGCCGGACCCGGTCTCCGTGTTGCGCAACGAGGGCGGATATGTGGCCGGCGATGACTACACGGCCCGCAAGTTGTTTCCCGGCGCCGATCGGCCTGGAAACTGGTGGGTCCCCTCCGGCCGGATCTCATTCACGCCCAACGCGTCGGACTCAACCGCCGACGAATTGGCGCTCGCGATCTCACACTTTTTCTTGGTCAGACGCTATGTGGATCCGTTCAATAACGCGACGGCCGTCTCGCACGACGCGTACGACCTGCTTGTTCTGCGAACCACCGACGCGCTGGAGAATACCGTCACGGCCCGCAACGACTACCGCGTGCTGCAACCGGCTCTGATCGCCGACGCCAACGGCAATCGCGGCCAAGTCGCATTCGACGCCCTCGGTCTCGTCGCCGGTACCGCCGTCATGGGTAAAGCGAGCGAATCGCTGGGCGACACCTTGGACGACTTCATGCCGGATCTGACGCAGGCGCAAATCGATCGAGTCCTAGCAGATCCTGGCGGCGCTTTCGCCGCCGGATTGCTCGCCAGAGCAAGCGCACGAATCGTCTACAACCTTTCCGCATATGCGGCAGCGCCTAGTGACGCCCTTCCGGCATGCGCCGCCAGTATCGCGCGTCACACTCATGTCGCCGACTTGACCGCCGGGCAGGCGAGCGAACTACAGGTCAGCCTGGGTTACACGGACGGCTTCGGCCGCGAGATCCAAAAAAAACTCCAAGCGAGTCCCGACCCACTGCTCTCCGAAGATGCCAGTTCGGCTGCCCGCTGGATTACAAGCGGCTGGACCATTTTCAACAACAAAGGCAATCCGGTCCGAAAATACGAACCGTTTTTCGAGGCTTCACCCGGCTTCAAATTTGGCACCAGCGCGGGTGTAAGCCCGATCTTATTTTACGATCCGGCACAACGCGTCGTTGCCACGTTGCATCCGGATCATAGCTGGGAAAAGGTGGTTATCGAACCCTGGCGAGAGGAGAACTGGGACGTCAACGATACCGTTCTAGTGACGGACCCGACCGTCGACCCCGTCATCGGGCCGTACTGCCTTCGCCTGCTGCAAGCGGACTATCTCCCGTCGTGGTACGCGCCCCGCAGCGCTGGCGCGCTGGGCGCGGCCGCGCAGGACGCCGCCGAAAAAGCTGCCGTCCACGCGGGTACCCCGAGCTTCGTTTTCGCCGACACGCTTGGTCGCCATTTCCTGACCATCGACTGGAACAAAACCAACTCCGGGGCCGCGACACTCGAGGACCGCCCGCGTGCCGCGACCCAATTCGATATCAGCGGCAACGCGCAGAGTGTGATCGATGCGCTCGGACGCCCGGTCGTCACCACACGCTATGACATGCTGGGAATAAAGTGTCACGAAGCCAATATGGATGCGGGCGAACGGTGGAGTCTCAACGACGCCACGGGAAAACCGTTGCGCCATTGGGATAGCCGCGGCAACGCGTTCCGCAACACCTACGACGCGCTGCATCGGCCCGCCCAGTTTTTTGTCCAAACCGGCGCCGCCCTCGAGTCACTCGCCGAAACCACAACCTATGGCGAAACACAACCGAGCGCCGTGGCGTCAAACCTGCGCGGCCGAATGTTCCGACATTTTGACGGTGCCGGTGTCGTGACCCACAAGGCCTACGATTTTAAGGGGAACCTGCTTTCCGGCTCTCGGCAGTTGCTCAAGGACTACAAGCACGACATCGACTGGGGCAGCTCTCCCGCGCCAGCACTGGAGTCCGAAACATTTACCAGCGCCACGATCTACGACGCGATGAACCGTCCGATAGCACTCACCACGCCTGACGGCAGCATTCACCATCCGAGCTACGACAAGGCCGGCCTGCTGACTCGTATGGACATCAACCTAGCCGGCGCGGCGGCCGCGACGCCTTTCGTAACATCCATCATCCACGACGCCAAAGGCTTACGCGAACGTATTTGCTACGGCAACGGTGTCACGGCGAACTATCGGTACGACCCCACCACGTTCCGCCCGACCAATCTCACCACGACACGCCCGACCGATCAGATTTCGCTGCAGGATTTGTCATACACCTATGATCCTGCCGGCAACATTACCCATATCCAAGACAACGCGGACATCCAAAACACGGTCTATTTCAAGAACCAGCGGATCGACCCGAGCGCCGGTTACACCTATGACGCACTTTACCGCTTGGTCGCGGCTACGGGGCGCGAGCATCTGGGCCAAACCGGCAGTGCACTGGCGGCGCCCGCTCAAGTCAGCAACGATGACGGCTTCCGCTCCAACCTCGCCCACCCCGGCGACAGCCGGGCTCTGGCGACCTACGTCGAGCGCTACCGATACGACGGCGCCGGCAATATTATTTCCATGGCGCATGTCGTCAGTACGGGCAACTGGACCCGCAACTACCTGTATGACCCAGCCTCCAATCGACTGCTTGCGACCAGCCTGCCCGGCGATCTACCGGGCCAGTTCACTGCCAAATACACTCACGATGCGCATGGCAACGTGCAAAGCATGCCGCAACTGGCGCTCATGCAATGGGATGCCAAGGACCAACTACGCGCGACCCAGCAGCAGGCGGTCACCAATGGTGCGGGTGTACGAACCTATTACGTCTACGATTCCACTGGCCAGCGCGTGCGAAAAGTCACCGAAAGTGCGCTCGGGACAAGAATGAATGAGCGGATTTACTTAGGCCCAGGCTACGACATCTACCGAGAATATACTGGTGGCAATATCAACCTGGAACGGCAGACTCTTCACGTCATGGACGACAAAAGCCGGGTTGCTCTGGTTGAAACCCGCACGCAAGGCACCGACTATTCCGTTCCACAACTGATCCGCTATCAATTCAGCAATCACCTGGGTAGTTCGAGCCTGGAACTGGATGATAAGAGCAAAGTTATTTCGTATGAAGAGTATTTCCCGTACGGAAGCACCTCGTATCTGGCGACCGACAAGGCAATTGGCGCAGCAAGAAAGCGGTATCGATACACGGGAGCGGAGCGGGACGAGGAGTCAGGACTCAATTATCATTCCGCTCGATACTTCGCGCCTTGGTTAGGGATCTGGATATCTCCTGATCCTGCGGGAATTCGGCCGGGGCTGAACCAATATGCTTACTGTCATTGTGATCCAGTGGGAAGAATCGATCCTGGCGGCACCTTCGATATCAATTGGCGTGCAGTGGGAAGGGGCGCGCTGTGCGCGGCGGGCGCAATTGTCGTAGTGGGCGTTGTAGTCGCCACTGCCGGAGCGGCCGCCCCCTTGGCGGCGGGCGGGGTGGCGACTTTCTTAGGTGCATCGGCCGCGACGACGGCAACCGTGGTCCTTGGAACAACCGCGGCAGTGGAAGTCGGTACGGGGGCATTGGTCCTTTACGGGACGGCACAAACAGCGAAGGGTGCTGTCGAAGTAGTTACCGGCCGTGAAGTAGGAACCGGCCGCCAATTGAAAGACGCAGAACGATCGGAAAAGTTGGGAGAAGTGGCTGTCGGGGTAGCAGCGATAGGACTGGCAGCGAAAGGTAGAGGATCCAAGGCGCCCAAAATCGAAGGTAAGGCGCCCGCACCTAAATTACTTCCGGAAGGTCCGCCTCGAGCCAAAGCGCTGCCTGAGGGGCCGCCTGCACCCAAGGCACTGCCTCCGGGGCCGCCTGCTCCCAAAGCACTTCCGCCGGGTCCGTCGGCGCCCAAGGCGCTGCCCGAGGGGCCGCCTGCACCCAAGCAACTCGGCCCCGGCCCCGAGCCGCCGAAACAACTAGGTCAGGGATCAAGCGCATCTTCGCTTACCGTTAAAAAAGTTCTAGACAATCCGGATCTCTTGAAGGGCCAAAGTCCCGGGGACGTCGAAGCGGCCCTCGGAAAATCTCCTGGCTGGAGAATCGAAACTCTCGGAAAGGGCAGCCACGAAGGGCAGGGTTGGGTGCTTCGACAGTACACGCCGGAAGGTAATCCGACGGGCAGGATGGTGCGTTGGCATCCCGGGGGGGGACATCACGGACCAGGCGCTTACTGGCGAGTGACCGGGGGAGCAGGTGGAAAGTCAGGAGTGATTCGATGAATAGAGTCGCGCTATTACGGGAAGCAGCGGAATTGTTAGCTGCGGAACCCGACATACAATTAAAGCATTTAGAAAAAATACGAGCGGGGCAAAACCTGGACGAGCTAGCATTGGAATATGACGCCATCGCGGCAGCAGCAAGAGATATGTTGCTCTGTGGCGAAATTACATCCACACAATGTGCAGCCGTCGGTGCTTTGAATGATTTGCTCACGAGGATGAGCGAAGCAAACAATCAGAGACTTTGGACGACTGAAGCCCTTCGGTCTGCACCAGAATGGCGGGAAGTCCGGAAGGTTGCAACCGTCTTGCTGAACGATCTATCTACCAGGTGAATATGCCAGTGCAATCGCACCACCGGCCAGTCGCAGGCCAGACTCTCGGATACGTGTAAATCGGAAGTGCGCCGGGAGTCCGCTCCTAGCCACGGCTAGCTAGTTGCACTTTCGCAGTGAGTTCCGCCGCCATCGCGGGAAGGGTGACGCTCGCGCCCGGGCAAAACCCCCGGACCGTTTGCTGTACTTGCGCGACCATGAGTGTCCGCAATCCGGCCCGCAAGATACCTCAAAACCACTCTCAACCAATGGCCCTCGACACCAACGGAAATCGCTCGGGATGACGGATGGATTAAACCGATAAATCGACATCCAGAACAAGCCAATACAAGTGTTCAGGCGACGGCCGCTCGACATTCAATAGTTCCCCGATCGCCGCGGCCACGAACCACGGAAATTCCGAGAAAGGAACAAACAGTTCTTCCTGGCCAAGCAACAGCCAAAACCCATGGCGGGAGACGTTGGTAATGGTCGGACTCATTGGCGAAATTGTAGCGCATTGACCCTGACACCGATTCTCCTGCTACGGGGGCTCATAAGACTCTAATAATCAATTGCTTGTGCAGCAGTTCGACTGCTTCGCTGGTTTCTGCCGCGGTGGGTTGGGTCGGCTGCGCCAGCCTGCGACAATAGCGGAATGTCCTCCAACCCGCTGCCGCGCTCCGCCTCCGCTCTGTTCAGCCATGTCATGGCTGACCATGCGCCGCTGTATCGCGCGATTCTCGATGTTTTCGCGGCATCGAAACGTCAGTTTCGCCTGCATCTGCGTCCGGACGATGTCCTCCTCGAAGCGGCTTGGCCGGGTGATCCGCCCAGCTTGGAGGCCGTTCAGCAGGCCTTGGAGCAGCTGGTCGACTGGGGCAATCTGCAATCGCAACCGGACACGGCCCGGGTGGCGACCATCGAGGATTTCTATCGCAAGCGACTGTTGTACCGGATGACCTCGGGCGGGGAGGCGGTCGAGGCGGGATTGCAGGCGTTTGTCGAGGCCCTGGCACGCCGCGCGGAATTGCAATCCGTGGCACTCGACCCACCGGCGATGGCCCGACAAAGGAACGGGTAAAGGTGGCTTCCGTCGCGCTCGGCATCTCCGCGCGTGCGGTCTACCGGCTGCTGGCACGGTATCGCATTTCCGCACAGACCACGAGCCTATTGCCGAGGCGAAGGGGCCCGAACAAGACGCGTCGGCGCCTTGGTGAAACACGCGAGCGAGTAATCGACGAAGCGATCGAACGCCGCTACCTGGTCCGGCCACGCACACCGATGGAAGAGGTATATCGCAACGTGAAGAAGCGCTGTCGGGAACTGAGCATTCCCGCGCCGGCGCGCGGCAGCGTACTCGCACGGATTCGAGCGCTCGATGCCCGTCATGTCGCACGCCGACAACTGGGTTCTAAGGAAGCCCAGTCCATCGCGAGATCGACGCCTGGCGAATTGGAAGCCTCGACGGCGCTTGAACTGATCCAGATGGACCACACGCTGGCGGATATCATTATCGTCGATTCCGTTCATCGACGGCCCATCGGACGCCCGTGGCTCTCCCTGGCCATCGACGTCGCGACACGGTGCGTGCTCGGAGCACACGTCGCTCTCGAGGCTCCACCCGACCTGTGCCCGGATGCCGTGCATGCTTCTATACGGCGACAGCGGCATGGGCAAGACCATGATCCTGGAGAAAACGGAGCGCCAGCATCCGAGTACGCTGGACGAGCGACGCCAGATCAAGCTGCGCCCGGTCTTGACCGTGCAAATGCCGCCGAGTCCCGACGAGCGTCGATTCTATACGCGGATTCTGGAGATTCTCGGAGCGCCCTACTCCATCCGCGAGCAATTGGGCGCACTCGAGGGACGGGTGATTCATCTTCTGCAAAAGCTCGGGACTAAGCTGCTGTTCATCGACGAGGTCCACCATCTGCTCGCCGGCAGCCATCGCGAACAACGCCGTGCACTCAATTTGCTCAAGTTCATGACGAACGAACTCAAGATCGTCGTGGTCGTCGTCGGCACCTCCGATGCGTTCCACGCGTTGCAGACCGATTTGCAGGTCGCCAGTCGCTTCGAACCGCTGCTGATCCCCCGCTGGACCGCGACCGACACATTCCGGTCGTTTGTCATCGCCTACGGCAAGCTATTACCCCTTCGCAAGCCCTCGCCTTTTGGCGAACCGGAGATGATTCACGCGCTAATCAAGCAAAGCGACGGCATTACCGGACGGGTAACTTGGCTGATCGGCCGAGCCGCTGAGATCGCGATCGGTGATGGCAGCGAGCAGATCGATGCGGCTGCATTGAGCGGGTCAGTGAACGCCTGCGGGCGGTGGCGGTTTAGCGGCCATGCTGCGAGAGTGGCCGATCTGCCCCCGCCCCGAGCACGACGAATCCCTCCCGTCATGGATCGAGCGCATCGGGCGCGAATACGGCATGAGCGCAGCGGGCCTGCTGAATTCCATCGATTCACACGGCGGAATTCGTACCCGCTGGCCCGCTCCTCCCACCTTGTAGCGCCTCTACGAATCACGGTTTGTGGATCGCCTGGTGCTATTGAGCCGGCTATCGCCGCCGGCATGTACAGCGCTGTGGCCACCGGCAAACGGCTGGGAATTGCAAGAATTCACCTTCCGCACCTATTGCCCTCTTTGTTGCCTCAAGGACATCCGTGCAGGGCGGACTCCCTATGGTCGCCGGTGGTGGCTGCAATCCTGGTGCACGGTGTGTTCGATTCACAATTATCCGCTGGTAGCTCACAGTCCGCGCGCCTCGGCAGGTTACGAGACGACGTGGTCGGCGGCGGAATTGCGGAAGGACATGCAGTTTCTGGCGGCCAATAGGTATCGGGACCTCAAAGTGGCAAGCGAATCGGAAATGCGGGGCGTGATGCTCGGTAGCTTGCTGGAAATCGAGCGCGCGCTCAGCGATGCCCTCACCGGAATCGCCCCCAATTGCCTCGTGTGGGGCAATCTATCCGCGAAAGCATTTTTGACTGTTGTCGATGATGTGACCACGTGGTCCCTGACGCACTTCGAACCGGTTTGCGCTTGGTCTCATGCTGAAGGACTCACCGCAGTCGAGGAGCAGGAAGGCTACGGCCTCGTCGGACGGCTTCGGCGACAAGGCGGATCAACCGAGCAAGGTCAAAGCGGGGAACGATCCTTACGCGAGGTCACCCATCCCAAGGTGCGCGGTGCAGCGCTATGGGTTGCTCACGCTCTCTTGGCCTCCTGCCATACGGACGCATCCGATCGTGCAACCGGGACCACTTCACAAGACCGCCAGATTGCACGAATCAATGGTTCAGCGCCCGCGGGCCGGGAATGACTGGCCGATCGACAGGAACTCTGGCCACCTGCATACCGGCGTCAATGGTGGATCGACGCTCGGGGGATTTCGCCGCCGCCGCTCGCGGCGCACAACATCGGTATCGACACTTGTCACCGATCGGCATAAAAGAGCCGGGGATGATCGGCGTAATGGAGCCAGTTTTAGGTAGCTAAAACGGACATCCCAGAGGGGTTAAGAATGGGCGGGTTTTTGAGTGCTGGCAAGCTTCGACTTAGGGGGTGACGGGGCCACTTTCGGACTACGGCCTGACGGCCCCTCAAGCTCGATGCAATAGGCGTTGTGCCGAAGCCGATCGACCGAGGCGGAAGCGAGCAATCGGTTGTTCGGAAAGGCTTGGTCCCATTCGGTAAAATCCAAATTGCTGGTCACGATGGTCGAGGCGCGTTCATAGCGCTCGGCGATCAGGTCGTGCAGGTCCTCGTCCTGCGGCGGGCGCAGGGGCTTTAAGCCGAAATCATCGATGATGAGCAGCGGCACACGGGCGAGCGTTGCGAGCTTGCGCTCGTAGGCGCCGGTGGCACGGGCGGCGTTCAAGGTGGTGACCAGCTGTGCGCAGCTCGTGAACACGGTATCGATGCCGCGGCGGATGGCGCAGTGTCCGAGCGCCTGGGCGAGATGACTTTTGCCGACGCCAACCTGGCCTACGATCAGAACGGGGGCGTTCTCGGCGATGTAGCGGTTGGTGGCGAGATCGTGGACGAGCGCGCGATTGAGCTTGGGTAAGCGATCGAAGTCGAACTGATCGAGAGTTTTGTTGGTGCGAAATGTCGCACGGCGCAGACGCGAGGTGAACTTCTTCTGCTCCCGCCGAGCGATCTCGTCTTGGATGAGCAAGGCGAGAAAATCGGTGTAGGCGAGCTTCAGATCGATCGCTTCGCGGTTGCGGGCCTCGAGGGAATCGAGGATGCCCGAGAGGCGCAGTTGCTTGAGCATAGGGCCAAGTTCAGGGATGGGGTTCATCAGATACTCCTTCAGTGGTTAACGGACAGAAAAAAAGAAAACCGCAACAGTCAGTGCCGGGTTTTATCGTCGACAT
>Ga0209208_10000819_pt1 | contig 42161 bp, 36 predicted proteins | sample S1TSphfallax_3_FD_187694 | JGI IMG/M metagenome (GOLD analysis project Ga0209208, IMG submission 187694) | Host-associated microbial communities from peat moss isolated from Minnesota, USA - S1T2_Fd - Sphagnum fallax MG (SPAdes) (version 2) | ecosystem: Host-associated > Plants > Peat moss >... | reverse complement strand
CTTAGATCTTTTTTTTAAAAAAATTAAAAAATAAATAAATTCTTGGCTGGTTCCAATTTCCACACACGGGATAGACAAACATGCCACCCACAACTAAAATTGCTCCCGACATGCAATAGGGCATGAACCCATGTGATCAGATGGACAAGTGCTGAAGTCCGTTGCAGCCGGAACTGAAATTTGGATAAGCCTGGTGCAGGGACTTATCATGATTGGTCAGAGATAGCACATCGATGAGCATGAACCCCCCCCCTGCCTTCCGGTGCACACACACACACACACACACACAAACATGAAGATTTTTTCAGAAAACCTTTTTTTTTTTAATAGCCAGTCCGGTTCAACTTCCTCGCAATGGTTTTTGGCAAAATCACCTTGACCACGTGACAGAGTGCACGTCACAAGGGCTGTATTGGACGGAAATTGAAGAAACATCGAAAACAAACAACAACTACGGGTAGAATTTGGTTTTTGGACCACCAGTAGAAGGGAATTCCATGTTGTGGGTCAAGCTCGGTGATTGGTGGTGTTCCGATCATCGATTCCCTTCCATTCCACAGGCCGAAGCACACAGAAAAACTCCCCCTCCCTCCCTCCCGCCGCCGCCCCCCTCTACCCCACCCTGGGTGCGTGAACCAGCACCCACATTGGTACCATGGTAAAAATCTGCAAAATCCATGTAAATTACTAGATCTAAATATTATAAATATCCCATGCTTAGACTAAACCAGGGTCCATCTCTAAGTTCAAATTCGACATTTTTGGGACTTAGGATGGCCATTAAGAAGCCTCAGTTTGGATAGGTCAGTTACCTCTTTTGTTTTTTAAATGTCCGATTCTACTGAGTTTGGATAGTTTGTGCAGGTATACTTACGTCCTTTTTTCTTTTTTTTGTTTTGCCCTTTAAAAACGTCTTGATAACTTCTTTTCGTTTGGAGAGTTTGGATAGGTAGTGTGTACCTTGGGTTTTTTTTTAAAATAAATAAATTTTAAGGACAATTTCCTGCATTTTGGAAGTTTGGATAGGCTGGACAAATGAGTACTTCCTCTTTTGAAGTCCTGGGTTCGATTCCAATGGTTTTGAAAAGGTATAACTTAATCTAGACGTGAAGGCCACCTGGTCGACTTCATGTGCATTGCAAGTTTTCATCACACAATGACTTGAAGGGTAACTCTAATGTAGAGGAGTTACCTACCTAGAGACTTGTTGGTTGGGGAGGGGGGCAAGAGGATGGGGGGAGGGTGAGGAGGGAAAGATTTATTTTTTTTGGAAAAAAGAAAATTACGGACTTACCTACCTATACGACTTTATACTTATCTAGAACACGAGAAAGCGGGTCCGGGTGGACCGGGCGCGGGTGGCCGGGCGCGGGGTACCCGGACCGTGATCCGTGAACACGGCCGACGAAGAAACGGGTAGCCCGCGTAGAAAAGGTGGACCCGGTCAATTATCCAGTGTCAGGAAGGGCCGGTGGAGCCGAGGAAACGAAGGGCGGAACGGGCGGGCAGCGGACGGAACCGCACTTGACGCTGGGGTGTTGGAGCTCTCCGATGGTGGTGATGGCGGAAGGAGCGCTCCGCCTCTCCCGCGTCGTCATCCATAGCGAGCGAGTTTCCCGACCACGGATGCATCAGCAGATGCTTAAGAAGCTCGCAGTCTCCATTCCATGGATTCTCGGCTTGTTGGGTTTCTGCTGCCATCGGGGAGGAGGAGCACTGCAAATCAGTCTACTCTCTGTGTGACTCGTGCGCCTCTCTCTCCATCTTTGTCTGTGTGATGTTCTTATCTCATTTGTGGGTTTGAAGCTTGGTTAGATATGTCCCGATGTGTGTGGAAAGAAAGGATTGAACAAGGAGAGTAGATAGAGATGGTTATGCCGACTTGATCAGGGAGAACGTAGTGAAGTTGCTTTACTGAGGGAGAGTTTTTCGTAGCAGAGATTTTTCTTTATTTTTTGCTTGGGCTTTGTGATGGACAGGGAGAAGGGGGTGCGGGGATTGGGGTTTTGAAGTTTGGAGATTATTGTTGAAACCTATTTTGGGGATTTGCAGCTTTTTTGATGCGGTATACTCTGAATCAGGCTCTTCTTCTTCTTCTTCTTCTTCATCATCAGAGAAGTTATAACGCAGTTTTGGAAGAGAAGAGAAGGAGGAGTAGTGCAGATGTGCTTTAGCTGCAGTAGCAGGAGGTATGGATATGAAGGTGGAAACAATATGTGGAAGATGAGAGCGAGCATTTGTGTGATTTTCGACTACCAGAAAGTGTACCAGCGTATCCACGCTAGGCAGTCCAGGAAGCAGAAGAAGAACAAGCTTGAAGAATTGGAGAAGCAGCAGCAGCAGGTAACATAACAGCCGCAGCAACCTCCACAGAAAACCCAGCACCCTTACAACTACTGTCTGCTTGTTTAGATTGTAAGGAACTGAAGAAACGTCCAGTATCATGTCCGTGGCTTACCGCAGATGGGAACTGGGAGGTGGTGCTCCCGGGGTTGGATATAATAAGAAGATCACGGGATCACCAGCTCAAGTGCATCATCATCAGTATGGTTCCGTCGATGGTACAGCAGTTTTGAGACGCCAGCAGCAGCAGCATCAACAGCAGCACCAACCCCATGAACCCTGCAATCTCTCGTCCTTCTCCATCTACATGCAGCAGTGCCCATCTGCTGCTTCTGCAGGCACTACTGCTACTGCTGCTGTTGCTGCGACGACTACTGGCAAGCTGCAGGTCATGGCTGCTACACACTCCACACTCTCGCTGCCGGATCATCAAGCTGCTGCGGCACAAGAAAAGGCAGAGGAAGTAGAGAGATGGGGGATGATGCAGATGGGTCATGCAGGGATGGGGGGTTGTGGCCACAAGCTGCCGGTCACGTCTATGAGGCTCAGCAGCAGCAACGTCCCCCGGCAGTTCTGCAGCGTGCAAGGAGGATTGAGCTTGATGATGAATCCTCCTCCCAAGGGCGAAGAATCAGCGGCGCCGACTACTGCCGAAGATTGTACCACCTCCACCACCGCCACCCCAGATGCTTTGCAGAGAGTTCATGAGGTCAGCCACACAGCGTCCAGCAGGGGGGTTGTTGTTGGTGTCTTCCTGCCTGAAGAACAATGCGTGAAGAAGAAGCAGGAGCTGCTGCCGCTGGCGGCCTCCTCCTCACCATCATCATCGTCTTCCTCCATCTGTGATGGCAGGGAGCAGAGCTCTTGCTCCTCTCAGGAGGATACTTGTGGCGATGTTGAAGCACAGTCTGCATACCGTGGGCCACTGGATCAGATGAGCGCTCTGGAGAGCTCACTACCCATCAAGTACGAGCCCTTCTTCTACTCTCTCTCTCTCTCCATCTCTATTTCTTTCTCCTCTGAAACACGCACTCTGTCAAGATTGCAGAGCAGCAATTGTATTCACTATTGAGTTCCAAAGTCCTCCTCCTCCTCCTCCTCACATGTGCCATGTTTCCTGTGTCTTTCACTGTCATATACATTGCTCGACACAACTCACAAAAAAGTTCTCTAAGAGCATCATGATTCTCTCAGAAGCTGCCAAGGAAAAAGCAACTTCATAGTTCCTTGATTCCTCTTCAGCTTCTTGCATAACCCCCTCCCTCTGCAATATGTGCCAATCTTTCTTTATTCCTGTTTCATTAGTTGCACAGGAACTCTCTCATCTCTTATATATAATTCCTTGTTGCTCATGCCCCCTCTTTTTGATTGAGGGACATACTTATAAAGATAGGTTTCACTCTGACATGATGTTGTCCTTTCTTTGAGCAATGTCTATGGTTTCTTCCATGGTGGAGAGATGGTCTCTTAGATGGCTTAGAAATGGTCTCTTAGATGGCTGTAAGATGTTATTTGCACAGAGACTAGAAGAGATCCTTCCCTTCCTTGTTACATACCAAAATCATAACTTCCTTTGTTCAGGCCATCAAATATGTAGTCTTTTTTATGGCTTACAGATTACCTTCACCACCATCAAACCTGACAACTTGCTAGCCCACAGTCATCTTAAGGGTTGGTCTTTAGTTGTGAAGCTGAGCTAAATGATAGGCTATGGGTACCTGGAGGAGCCTATCTGTATGTAGTGTTTTGTGGTGCAAAATGGTTCAAAGGAAGTAGTGTTCTTTGTTCTTTCTACTGTACATCTGTAGTGTTTTCTTCTGAGGTGCGCTTGTTTCTTTTGGTCTTGAAGACAAAGCCCCTGCTTTTGTCCTCTTGAATGAATTAAGATTGTTCTAGTTAGGAAATATGGTATAGACATGGAGTGTGTTTTTTTTCTTTTTTTGCAGAGTAATGTGAAGAATCAAATTTTGTGTGGTGTTTGGTGAAATGGAGGAATTTATCTCTGGTTTAAAGTTGTCCTTATACTGGCAATTCTTGGCTTTTGCAGGAGACCTGGGCTGTCGAAATTTTTTGGTGGCAAGTCACGGTCATTTTCCTCTCTGGCAGATGTGTCATCAGTCTCAGATCTGGCAAAACCCAATAATCCATATGCCAAGAGAAGAAGGTTGGGTCTCAACAGTTCTCTTGATCGCCACAGGTCATATCCTCCCATTTCCCGGGCATCTGTTGCTGGGATCTCAAAGAAATCTTCCAACAGAAGCAGTACTCTTACAGTTGCTGTAAAGCTCGGAAGTCTGACTGAAGAAGATAAGGATTATGCTGCTGCTCTTCCAGGTTCTAGGATTTCTGGCACCAGAACCACACCTTCTAGGTCATTCTCTCTCACAGATTTGCCAGTGGTTAGCAACCCATCATCTCCACCTTCCAGAAGGAGCTTTGCTCACCCATGAACCACTCACTGATTCCCCCAATTGTCCAACTGAAGTTCTAGAAAGTGAAGATAACGGAACATGCCCTCACAGGAGGCACCTCACTACCAGCAGCTTCTTCGAGCCTTATTTGATCATGGAGATTGGCAATGCCTCATCACCATCCAAAAGGCATTTTCATGGACCTGGTTGTTTCTCGGTGCTGCAATCAGTGCAGAGAATAAAACCAGAGAGAGATTTCACCAACATGCACTGTGGGTGGTCAGAATTGTAAGCCACAGGCAAAGGCACACAGAAAGGTGATTGAGGTTGTGCTTCATTATAATACTTTCAAGTTGTTGATATGCGTCTTTCTATTGGTAGTTGAAGACGTACCCGCATCCATCATCTTCACAACTTGGTGAATTCAATTAGGACACAGAAGTAAATGTGGCACAAAAACCTTAGGCGTGTCATAAACCCTAGGTGTAGATTGTTTCTTTTTGCAGTGCAAAGTTATTTTGGAAGTTTGTGCTGGAATATAGACAGGAAAATTTTCCAAATCAATAGGGCAAGTTCAGATTGAGGAACTCATTTACAAACACCTCTGCAGAAACAACCCTTTTTTCCCTCTTTTCTTTTTTCCTTTGTTTTGAAATAGCAAAATAGTGAAATGTGGGGGTGGGCTGGGGCCAGCCCACAAAGAGAGTTGCAAATTGCATTTTGATTTTGGTCTGCAAAGATGATAAGAGTAAGAAGCTAGGGACCCTTTTTGCAATCCTATTTGAAGAAGACACTTGTAACATAACTCTCACATTTTGTTTGTGTTCCTGCCAATCAGTTTTGGTTGATTATGAACGTGGTTTTCTCTATCTATATGTCACATGATTGTCTGGATCCTCAACTCACCTCCCCTCCATAAATGTTCTATTGTGCAATGTGTTGATTCAGTTGGTGAAATGAACTGTTTTGCAGCTTGTCTTCTTACTGCAAAGACCTGTGCCCATTTTTTTAGGGTAATCAGAGAGCACCTTACACATGTCATTTTTCCTTTTGCTGTTCATGGGGCAATTCAAAAGACAGAATGCCCACCCAGTGCAGCCATTCTGTTTTTTGAATTGCTCCAGAATTTTGTTCCTTTTTTCCCATGATACTTGCTGGGTATCATAGGAAAAATGGTGCAGGTCTTTCTACTCGATACTCCCAAGGTGGCTGGCTTGAACATAATTGGGTCCACACTCCACTCTCCAATAACACCAGAGACATCATAGACTTCAATCTGTTACTTCTATTACAAGAATTCACCTTGTCATTATTGTGCAACGAAGATTTCTTGTTACAAGCCAGGGATGGGTTCACCCATTCCATTTTCTTTTGCCTTGGAGGATGAGAGGGATGGAATAGGTTTGTAACAAGGAACTTGGGTAAGACTACAAGAAGGTATGTAGAAGGGAAAGGTGGGTTTGTAGATAGGTATGAAGGCTTTAGAGAGACACATTAAGGTGTCTTTGCACTAAGGTGTACCACCCAGAATTAAATCTGAATTTTTTTTAATGAATTTAATTTTCTAGATTTGAAAACATATAAATGAATTTTTGAAAAAAAATAAAATTATGTTCATTTATTCAAATGTATCAATCAAATATTTGAAGTTGAAAGGAGATATTAATTTTCAAATTATTCTGTAAACCTTCTGACAGTTTTCTTTTTTATTTTAATGATATCCTTTATGACATTTTAGGATAGTCATAACTTTGAAAATCAACATTGTAATACATTTCATTAAAAAATGAACTTTTTAACACCCATTTCAATCCTTTTGTAAATTGTGACATCCTTTTTATGCACCTGAAATCAAAGACGGCCATCGTCATTTATATTATACAAATTTAGTGTATTGTACCATCTGAATTTGCTTTTCAATTTTGCATAAAATTACCATGGTAACAAGGAACCCATCCACCACATCTGAGCCCTAAGCCCCTCCGACGAGGGTGCAAACTAGTGTTGTGTGTGTATAGTAAGGAATGAGAACAGGACCGTCCTGGGAATGTAATCAAGAGGGCTCGCTACAAAGTGGGTTCCAAACATGGGATGCAGATTCCTACAACTAGAACCACCCTGGTTGAGGTCTTTCATTACACAAAAGGTGCCATCCTCTCTTGTGCTTGTACAACACTGGTATAAATCCTCAAGTGATTAGAATGCCTTTCACGATCACACAAATACAACAACACAAATGAAGACATCTTAGGTCACCACTCGGTATTGGACCATCAAGTTACCATTCAGCGAAGAATGCGTGCAAGACTTTATTAAAGAAAATTTCTAGCCACAATGGAAAAGGGAGGAACATTGTTATGGGATGTAGATGGTTTAACATATGCATATGTTTAACCAATAGGAGTCACTTAGGGGTTGGTACAAAAGAGGGTCCAAACAAATCACGGAAATGGTTCAAGATATTTACAAGTCCTCAAAGTGTGTACAACCCGCACATGGATCAGATGGTTTTCATGGCGTAAACAACACTTACAAGAAGGAATCTTAGGTCATCACAAGGTGTTCAATATTTTAATCCTTGAACTCCGTGTCAATATTTTGGAGCTGCTCCCCCATTTTCCATTAAAAGAAGAAGCAAAATTTCAAAAGGTTGGGGTTCTACATTTTTTTCCTTATTTCAAAAACATCCCGGTCAGTGTTTTGTTCTGTAAAATTTTGTCATATTTTGACCCAAAAAAAGTGGGGAATTTTTTGTTTTTCTTGTGCAATTTTTAAATTTTTTTTGGCTATATTTTTATAATATTGAAAATAAAAAACCCTGAACCCGATCCCAATAGAGTGCATCTGTAGGAACAAGATAACATAAAATCTGGCAAACTTTATTTCAAGAGGACTCCCCAAGAAGGAAGAAATGGAAAGGAAAACACAAAGTGCTTAAGTCCTAACTCAACAAGGCATCACAAACATGCCGGCCCTGCCAATAGATAAGATGTTGTATATCTACCTACTGTGTCCTGAGTCTGAACACCAAAAAAATCTGTTTCAATGTAAACAGTCTAAACACTTTCACCAAAGAAACCAGTTCCCCTAATGTGAAATCGGTTCTAATAAGGTAAAACTTCCAAAAGTTGGATCGAATGTTGGAACGAATGTAAATTTGGATCCAACTTTTGGATAAAAAGTGTAAGGTAAAGGGTTCCCAAAATAATGGGCTTTGCATGAGGTGGTACTGTGGTGGTTCAGTTTAGCCCTTCATTTGGGAAATATCCCCCTTGCCCCTGGGCTTTACCCACCCTGAAGCAAGAGGTGAATGTTATGTTTGTGGAAGGGATGTACATACTAACTTTTGAATAATGGAGTACTAGAGGACATGCTATGTCTACATGATTATTATTACAAGACAAGCACAAAGGACCCAACCAAAATATATTACTTAACTATGTACTCATTTCGAGTGAAAGCATGGTAAATAAACAATTCAATTATCTTGGCAGTCTACTTGTCAAACTAACAAAAAGAAAGATTAAATCTCATCATAAAATTATTATACATTTAATATTTTTACTTAAATGATGAGAAGTAAAATATTTTTTCACTATTATGTTTTTATTTGTATATTTTACGTTGTAAAAATTAAGTTTCAAGTAGATTTTTGTAAATGTAAGTATCTTTTGGAACCTACTTTTTGCAATGTAACATTTGTTTGAAGTTAATGTCAAATATGTTTCTACCAAAGAGAAGATAAGATATAAATATTTTCCTTCTTTTGAATATACAATGATTTTTATATTTTAACTTCACACAAATCTATTTCATTAAATTTTATAATGAAAAAATATTTTTGAACACTATGTTGACCAATCAAATTCAAAAATATTTGTTCTTTACTTTAATTATTCCAAAGTTTTTCAAAACATTTATTCAATTAGATACAAACCCAATGAAAAGCACAATGATTTCAAAATGAAACTTAAATAAAAATTAAATCTACTTTTTTGTGTTTCATGAAAAACTATCTCTTTTTTAACTTGATATTTTTTTGTTAACTTTTCTTGTATAAAATAGTATGCTTTCACCCTTTCATAATATAGATCCAAAGAAAGTGGCAACAAACTAATCTTCTAAACATGTTCCTATAAATTAGCCTGCACAATTAACTAAGTTTGAAAACAATACTTAAACTTGGTAATGCAAGTTATGTGTGTTTACGTAATCATGTCTACATCAGCATGATTACATTAACATTGTCCCTCACACCCAACACTATCTAATTTCGAACTTGGAAGTTCTTCCCTTGATGTTTGAATTTTGAGAGTCTTGAATTAAAGTATGAATCATCACAAGCACATCATCATGAACTATAGTAGATTAATCCTATTTTTCAAGGACCATGTTTCATGTTACTATGGCAATCAAAGTTGTTGATCTAGTGAACTTTTCTTGACCTAAGGGTTTTGTCAACATGTTTGCTAATTGTTCATTTGATGGAACATGAACAAAATCAATTTCACCAATTTGTATTTTTTCACGCACAAAATGGTAGTGCACTTTGATGATGTATTTTTTGTATGTGTGGTACATTGGGTTTTTGGCCTTCTTGATACTAGACTAGTTGTCATAGAAAGCATAATTAAATTTCAATAATTATTGCACATTCTTTCACAATTCCTGCAACCAAAAAAAAAACACAAACAAAAACTACAATTCACAATTACAATTACCATTATAATTAATTTCTATTCCTTATTATAATTATTTTAAATTCTTATTATCTAAAATTCTTCAGAAAATTGAGCTGTAGATTCCTTCAACAACCTCCTGAAGAAGAAGAAGACGAAGAAGAAGAAGAAGAAGAAGCTACAATACTTTAATTAAAATAATGAAAAAGCACAAGTTGGTCATGGAGGCAAGAAACATGTGAGTTAAAAAGATTTCAGAATTGAAATTCACATGTTGGTTCTGTTGATGACAAAGTGAGAGAAAAAATAATATAAAATCAAAAAAATTTACATTAAAAAAAGAATGATTAAATTATTATTTAATAAGCAAGCTCACAGTTGATTGAGAACAGTGAGAGGCAAATAATTTCAATAAAAGTATGGAAAGCAAAAAAAAACTAAATTTGTTGCAGAATTGTTGACAAATTTTATTCTTTTTTGCAGATTTTTTTTTTTGAGTTTGTTGCAATCTTTGCAGTTCAGAAGAAGAGGAATTTTTGGCAGAATTTTTGGAAAAGATTTTGTTGGAGAATTTTTTCTCATTTTTTAATTTGTTGCAATTTTTGCAGTTCAGAAGAAGAGGAATTTGTTGCACAATTGTTGCACAAAATTTTGTTGCAGATTTTTTTTGTTATTTTGAGTTTGTTGCATTTTTAGCAGTTCAGAAGAAGAGGAATTTGTTGCAGAATTTTTCTGTTGTTTTGAGTGTGTTGCAGCAATCTTTTTTTGCAGGTTGCAGAATTTTTGTTTTGTTTTGGAGTGTGAAAGTGCAGCAATCTCTTTTGCACTTTCAGGAGAAGAGACTTTGCTGCAGAATTTTGTGTTGTTTTGAAGTGTGTTGCAGCGAAAAAAATTACAGTTCAGTAGAAGTGAATTTTTTTGTTGTTTTTGGAGCGTGTTGCAGCAATCATTTTGCAGTTCAGGAGAAGAGAAATTTATTTCAGATTTTTGTCGTTGTTTTGGAGTGTGTTGCAGCAATCTTTGGAGGCTCAAGAGAAGAGATAGAGCTGAAAGGCGGAGACAGCGGCATTTTTGGAGCGGACATGACAGGAACGGAGTCGCAAGAAGCTGCTGTTGTTACCGAGGTAATAATAGTACTAGACAAAGCTCTTTTAGAAGAAGAAACAATCAAGAGATGACGTGACAAGGGACTCCAGAGGAAGGAAGAAAAGAAAAGAAAAGAGAAGAAAGAATAAGAAAGGATGTTGTACCGTTGTATTGAAGATTTGTATGCAGATCCGATTCCCAAGCAAACTTGGATTTCCATTTCTTGATGGGAATATCTCTTGATGATGACGGTTCTATTATCATGTTGTTGATTTCGTGATTTTGTTTTGTAATCTTTTGTTCGGAGTGTTTTGTACTCCTTGATTCTCGATGCGCATTCTCGTGGTGTCATGCCACACGTACTTTTGTCATGCACTTTTTCTTGTTGACTCTCCTTTTCATGGGAGAGAGACATTGGGATGCACCCAGAAAGGGGCCAAAGTTTGGTAGTCCTACATTCTAGGGTCATGTGGAGTCCACTATAGCCAGTATTTCCCGCATAAGTGAAGGATCCACTTGGGGCCCAGCATGGTGGCTACCACCATGTGTTTCCAATTTAGTAGTTTGTTTACTTATCAACTTTATGGCTGTCATATGGGCAAAGCCATTATGTGACGAGCTGCTTGTTGGCTCTGCCCTTCAGCAGGGCAGAGACATTGTGCCGGATCCAGAAAGGGACCAAAGATTGGCATTCCTACATTCTAGGGTCATGTGGAATCCGCTATAGTGCCCTTCAGCAGGATAGAGACATTGTGATACATCCAGAAAGGGATCAAAAGGGTCATGTGAACGTCCACTATACTGCCCTTCAGCAGGGTAGAGACATTGTGATGCATCTAGAAAGGGGCCAAAGATTGGTATTCCTACATTCTAGGGTCATTTGGAGTCCACTATAGAAACATTTCCAGCATAAGTGAAGGATCCACTTGGGGTTCAGCATGGTGACTACCACCATGTGTCTCCAATTTAGTATGCTGAATACCTTTCATCCTAATGGATGCCATTTAAAGGGCACAGGCATTATGTCATAAGCTGCTTGTTTTATGTTGGTTTGCCTCTGTAATAGGTCCAGGATCATGAGGAGGAGCTGCAGCAGCCACAAAAGCATCTGCACAGGACATCATTCCATTATCAGCCAGTCAAGAACTGGATGGGAGGTAAGGGAAGCAGTGCTTTATTGACCTTGAAATGAACTTCTTTTGTCAGAAACAAAGGTTTGTTGTCTTGAATCCTCTCTTGTTTTTCACAAGATTCTTCTTTGTGCATTCCTCAAATCATTAGGGGCAATGTTATCTAAGCTGATGGTTGCATATTATTTCACCTCTTATCTAATTTTTTGCAAGTTCCCTACAGATCAGAAATTGTTGCAAGTTATTGAACTGTTTTTCTGCATGACATGTGGGTGGTTGAACATGGAATGCTGGTGATCTGCAAGATCGTAATGGTAAGTTCTCACATTCCTCTGTACAACCCAATCCATCCTGCTTTGTGGCTAAATTAAAATCCTGATATTTCCAATATCAGAAGCTGAAATCTAGTTGGAGTCTTTTCAATCTTTGCAGTTAATGTGGTCGCAAATCAATGAGTGACCCAAAACATGCTTCTTGGGAGACATGCTGTAGCTCTGTGAATTCTTCCAGTTTGCAGATAAATGAATATCCAAGGATGATGACCTGCATTACAGTGCAAAATATTCTAAAACATTTCTGACTTTTGGTGTAAGTATATGCAATCTCTTTTGATTTCTACAGGTTTTTGACAGGAAATTCATGAATTTTTTTGCTGTGTGTTTGCAGCTCCCATGTACTACAAGGGATACTACCACGTGTTCTACCAATACAACTCTGTTGCAGCAGTGTGGGGCAACATGAGTTGGGGGCCATGCTGTCTCCAAAGATCTCATTCACTCCATTTGGAGAGTGCAATGGAGCCTGACGAGTTGTATGATGCTAGGGGAGTATGGTCAGGCTCAGCTACCATAGACCCTGATGGCATCCCCTTTGTTCTCTACACAGGTCACATGATCAGGCCTAATCTTTGGTGTTCTATCTGTTTCTAGTATTCATATTAGGGAATAAGAGTCTACATTTTCCATGCTAAATAAGAGTGTTTTGGAATCTTCGGGCTTCCTTTGCAAGATCATGAACTCATTTCTTGCATTGAAATTATAGCCTTGTGCTTAGGCCCTTTAGTCCTCTTGCAAGTGGCAGTGGGTTGAAATCCCAACATGTCCTTGCAAGATGTTGCATTACATGTTTGTGTTATAAGGCTCTCATGGTTTATTTTCTGTGGTTTTTTGGCGGTTTAGGTCGGGCTGAAGAAAAATTAGAGCAGATGCAAAACATGGCAGTGCCTGCAGACCCTTTAGACCCTCTTCTCAGAAAGTGGGTGAAGATGTCCCAGAATCCTATCCTCAAATCTCACCCAGGTGTTGCTGAGCACTGCTTCAGGGATCCATCAACTGCCTGGTAGCTGTCAGATGGTGGCTGGGTTGTCATAGTGGGTGCAATGATAGATGGTGCTGGAGTTGCCCTGCAGTACAGGAGCACAGATCTGAAGCAGTGGGAGCTGGAAGAGAAGTGGTTACATTCATGTGCCAAAAGTGGAATGTGGGAGTGTGTTGGTTTCTTCCCAATCCACTACGATATGCCAACTGACCTTACAGACACTCAGAAATACGTCTTCAAAGCAAGTGTGTTTGATGAGACACTTGATTACTACACAGTAGGCACATATGATGAGGTTGCTCAGAAATTTACCCCTGATGATCCAAAGTTTGATATTGGGTGTGGATTCCACTTAGACTATGGGAAGTACTATGCTGCAAAATCATTTTTTGACCCTGTGAAAAACAGATGGATTATGTGGGCTTGGGTGCATGAATCTTGCACAGAAGAAATGAACATTCGGAGGGGTTGGTCATCTGTTCTGGTAAGATGTCCTTCCCTTACTCTTTTCTATTGAGTTGCAGCACATCAAATTCAAAGAGTTTAAGTTGCAGGATTTTTTGGGTTCACTCACCAATGTTCTTTTCTGCATTTTTGTAGGGGATTCCAAGGACATTTGCATTGGACAGCAAGACAGGTGTCAACCTCATTCAGTGGCCCATTGAGGAAGTTGAGTCTTTGAGGGGGCACAAGGTGTCCCAGACAGATGTGAAGCTTGATGCAGGTGCTGTTGTGGAAGTCCAGGGCGCTAAAGGTGATCAGGTGAGCACAAAGGTTCAGATTGAAATAATTATTACATCCCATCTGAATGGTTGGGTGCACAGTAGACCTGGCATTGTCATAATTCTTGCAGCAGATGATTTGGATAGGGCTTGCCAGCAATTTTGTGAATAGTTGGACTATTGATGGAATCTGAAATAGTAGCAATCATTGTCTGACCATGTGTAGTTGGACGTGGAGGTATTTTTCGAGTACCCAGATTTATCAACTGTGGGAGTGACAGTTGAAGCCACACTGAATGATGAATGCAAAGGTAGTCAGGGTGGGTATGCACATCAGGGCATTTTCGGACCTTTTGGTCTGTTTGTCTTAACAGGTGAGAACTTCCAGGAACAAACAGCTCTGTTTTTCTACATTGGGCCTTCAAGTAATGGCCAGTGCACTGTAAGATTTTGCAATGACCAGAGCACGTATGATAAAGGTCTAAAAGAAGATACTGCCCACTACCTCTCTTCTAGCCAATGTTCAGATTCTTACAGGCAAATGCACTGTGAAATCAGTCTCAGAAACTGATTGTTATTTAGACATTAAATAGCAAGAAATACCTAATTTTGCACATGCATATTGCACAGATCATCTTGCCACCTGACCTCAACAAACCCATATATGGCAGTTCTGTGACGGTTTTACCCACAGAAGATTTTTTGATGCTCCATGTACTCCTGAGATTCTCCTAACTCATGCTGAGAATAAATCACCTTTCATCAGGTCATACATTCATAAAGGTTTGCAGATGGGTGTAGAAAATGTGCAAGTTTGCAAGGCAATTTTCAAACCATTTGTTGATTTGCAGAGCTACTGTACCAAAAATGGCTCATATTGCTTCCCTGTGAATACAGGATATGTATTGCTTCCCTGTGAATACAGGATATGTTTGAAAGCACTGCATTGAATAATGCTTGTAGCAATGAACATGGTTGTTCACATTGAAATTCCTTAGTTGTGTGTAGAGATTCTGCAAGGTTCTTTCAATCAGAAATGACTTGTCTTTCTTTTCTATTACTGTGAATTTGTTATGTGTCTAGGTGGACCGGTCTATAGTGGAATGCTTTGTGCAAGGTGGGCGTATGGCAGTCACATCACAGGTGTATCCAATTGTGGCTGTTGACAATCTGGCGAACCTCTATCTCTTCAACAATGGAATGACCCCCATTACTGTACGGAGCATCACTGCCTACCAGATGAAACATGTTGCAATGCACTCAATTTAGCCATTGCACACAAATGTGCCCCCTTTCTCCCTGGACCATATTTTCAGATCCACAGGTGATGCACCTAAATCTCCCTCCTTCATGGGTGCTTTCAACGGGCTGGATATTTGTATTGAGCTTCACTCTTTCTGGAGAATAGTAATTTCATGATTGATTAGCATGCTGGGCATGTGTCCATCATGGACATTGATTAAATTGTGTTAAGATAGTGATGATGTATCCTACATTTGTTGCTCATACACATGCACATTGGGGAGCAAAATCGTTGTAGAATGTCCATGCTGTCTCTAGACATTCCTGAATCTTAGTCTATTCAGTTCAACAATAATTCTGAGCTTGCATACTGTGAGAGTACTAGATATGACAACAATTGCAATTTTTGCATCTAGATGGGTTTGTAGCTCACTGGTTGGAGTGTTGTGCAATGAGTTGCAAATAATTTAACCATTTCTAGTTTAACCATAGTTAATTTTTTCATAATTATTTTAATCATTTTTATTTTAGCTATAATTATTTCATTCATGTTTATTTTAACCATAATTATTTTTTGCATAATTGATTTTGTCATAAAATATTTATTCATTAATTAGTTTAGTCATATTAACCTTATTGATGATTATTTTAGCCATAATTATTTATGCATAGTTGGTTTAGCCATAAAATATTTATTCATTGGTTAGTTTGGCCATATTTATTTTATTCATGGTTAATTCAAACACTTTTAATTTAGCCATGATTGGTTTTGTCATAAGTATTTTACCCAAAATTAGTTTAATCATTATATATTAAACTATTTTTTTTTCGATATGGTTAATTGAACCATAATTAGTTTAGTCATGGTTATTATTTCATAATTATTTTTAATTTTTGGTTGTTTGATCCATTATTAGTTTAATAATCATTAATTTTATCATAATTAATTATTCCTAGGTTAAATTAGCCACCTATTTAACTTATGTAATGTAAGTATGTGGCTAAATAACCAAAATAGAAGTAGTTTATATGTAGGTGTATTTATTTATACAAACTCTACCTATACTCCACCTATTTACTTATATTTTAGCCTATAGGTAACTTAATTATACAAGTTAAAATAAGTCATTTATATACCTATGATAAATTGTTAGTTGGTTAATTAGTTATTTACCTTAAAATACATTAATGAATGTGTAATTAAGTAGTTGAATATTAATTATTACAAATACATTATTGATAATATATAAAGAATTAAGTCAAATTTGTAAAAGTTAATTATAATTTGGTTGTAATTATGAATTAACAATATAGTACATTATAACTATCTTGATACTTTATATAATTCAAGGATTTATAATATGGTTATAATTATTAATTATAATTAAATAATTAAACATTGATTATTTTTATTTTTATTTTAACTTAATTAACATACATATTTACCTACTACCTCTTTATTTAATTAATTAATTAATTAATTAATTAATGTATCTTACATAGTTATTTAGGAATAATGTTGTGTGAATTAAAAAGCTCTAATGTTGTGTGGACATGAAAATGTTTCTCCTTCCCAAAAGTTTGTCCCATATTGTTTGTCATCTTTTCTAAATGATGAGCAATATAAATAGATGCACCATAAACATTCAAGACATAAAAAATATTTTAAAAAGGAAGACCCCTTGGGATGAGCCAATTGAAAAGGCCAAATTCAAAATAAAATAGGATTTTCTTACCTATGTTATTTAGGTGTAGGTTTAATTTAGATGGTGTACATTTGAGCCTAGTAAAAGTCATAATTTAGGTTGCCCTAACTTACTTTGGGCTTCTAACCTTAATTACTAGTTATAAATTTGTAAACCTAGGCCTAGGAGTCTAGGTTATAGGTTTTTTAAACATAGGTACCTTAAAGGTAGGTATCTAATTTTAGGTTTAACCTAGGTTGCTTAAGTTGTATCCACATGGCATAATTTAGTGGCCAATGTTTGAATGCCATGTGGCATAACATATTAACGAATGTTTAAACACCACGTTGCATAACCTAGCTGGCCAATGTTTAAATCCCAAGTGGCTTAACTTGGGTGGTCATTATTTAATTGCCACATGGCACTTGCTTAGTCAAAATGGTGTTTGATTAGTCAAAAAATCATTTGATTGTTATATTAACTAGTCAAAAATGCCAACGTAGGTTTTGACGTGCTCCCAAGTTCTTTAATGGACTAAAATGTGAATCTAAATTAAAAACAACGAAAGAGTAAAGGGTCAGGGGCACATTCCCTGGCTCGTAGCACTTTGAGGGTAAAGGGGTGTGTTGGAGCTCTGGGATGGGACTAGGAAGAGTGACAAGCATCAAATACTCACATGAACCTACACAAAACCAAACACAAGGTGGTTAGTGCATAATTGGAAAACTTTTGGTGTTAGGATGAGCCACAGGCAAATTCGGATTCACAAGACTCACCATTGCCTAAACTTGTGGGAAGCCACCACCTTCCCCCTTATAGTATATTTTATGTCTGGCAACGGGACTAGCACCCAAATATCATTTTGTCTCGGAACTCCCAAGTTTGGAGTCTCGAAATTCCCACAGATAAGACTCCCGCAACTTTGGGGGCCCATAACTTTGTGTGTAAACCTCTGATTGAAATGAGGTCTAAAAACAAATTGTAGCCCTCATCAAGAGCTTTTGAATGGTATGTTGCAAGCCACTTGGACACAAGGAAATCGGGATGATTTTGGACTTTTAGTGGTTGGGAGTCAAATTGGCAATTTGACTCCCAACCCTTCTTTTGGCCATGATTTTTGTTTTTAAGTGTCCAAATGGGTCATGCAAGCCCATTTTAAACATCTATGTTCCTAGCGCTTTTCAATGATATAAAGAACTCCCCAATCCAATGGGTTTTGACCCTTGTAATCATTCTCTAAAGATTTGAGAGTCCATTGAAACTCCAACTCCCAAAATGGGAGTTCACTTGGGAGTGTGAAGGTTCATTCCTTCACACTCTCCTACACTCCCGGGAGCATGAGGTGTGATTCTCGGCTTCCTTTTTGGCCCACACCCTTGCAAGCTTTTGCCTTGGTCGCGAGCCCAAGGCTAGGGTTGTGATAAGTTTGGTAAATGTATAACATTGACCATTAATGGGTGTTGACCGTCAAAATATATAACCTAGTTGAAGAATAGTTGAGAATTCCATTTTGCCATGACATTATGCCACATCAAATCAATTGCTTAACTATTTTGGTGGACTTTGTTTTTTAATGGATGAAATAGGGATATTGAAGGATGAAATATTACATGCATTTTGAACTGTACTTCAACTTTAATTATCATTACCTATATCTTACCCACATATTACCTACCCACCTACCTACTTTTCATTACTTACACCCTATATGCATGTTACCTACTTACCTACCTTTACCTAGATGTAATAGAAGGTCCCTAGGTAAATAATAAGTAGATATGTTAGGTCAAATGTAAGTAAGTAGGTTACGTAAACTAATTAGCTATAAGTAGATAGGTATTAAGTAACTAGGTAACTAGGCAAGGCTTTTAGGTCGGTACCTACTTGATTTTTGTTTAATCATGGTGTCATGACTCACAACCTATTTATACTTAATTTATTACTATTTACATAGGTCTACATAAGCTTTAAGTTAAGTAAAGAAGTTAATTAGACCTAGGCTAGGATAGTTAACTAAGCTAGGCAAGTTATTTTAGCTTAGCAAGGGTTCCATTTTGTGGTATAAAAAAATTAGAATATAATTTTATGGCATTTTACATATTCATCAAAATGCCACAAAATTAAAATTATACCATTTATAATGTTTTAAATTATATCATAAAATGTCATTCATTTATAAATGATTCCATTTATGCCATTAAATGTCATATATATATATAATGCCATAATTAATTATGAATGGATTGATTTAATGTGGCATATAATATGAATGGATGATTTAATGTGTCAAATAATATGGATGAATGGATGGTATGACATATAATAGTGGCAGTAATGTGTTGGCGAGAAATTCAAAGTTTGAATTATAGTTTCAAACTACTTGAAATGAATCAACTTACATAGTTGAAAATTAGTTGACATCCCAACTATAACCACATAATTCATCCATCTATGGATGAAGGGATTGCCCTTATATAATTTTGTAATTCATTTTGACCTTTATTTGCCCACTAGTTTGATTTTTTTCTCCTTGTTTATAATTTGTTTTGTTTTATCTTACTTTTTTTTAAGCCCAAGATTTGTTTAGAAGTTTAGATCATGTAGTTTAATATCAATTCAAATGACTGCATCGTGCCTTTTGCATGTGAGGAATTTCAAGTTTTTCATTTTGGGGTTATTGTTAAGTTGTTTTCTTTTTTATCATGTTCAAGTTTTTGTTTTTCCTTTTCATTACACTTTTTAAAAAACATTATTAAGCACATTAAGGTCATATGATGTCAAGGCAAGTGGATATGAATAACATGAGGAAACAAGCTTATGGAGTTCAAAAGCCACCACCACGCATGCTTCTTATAATTGCAAGTGCTTAAAAACTATTTTCTTATTTTTTCTTATTTTCCCTTTACCAAGATATTTCTTCTTTTATTTCTCCACCATTTACCTTTAGTTAAATTATTTTTTAGCTAGGTTTTTCTTAAAACTTTCATTAAGGTAACTAGATTAGAAATGAAAAAGTTGTGGCCCCCCAAAGTAGGGGGGGTCAAGAACTCAAAACAACAAACCACAATCAGTTCTTTAACACCCAAAAACTTCCCTGTATGTTTTTATATTGTTATTACAATTCAAGATTATTTGTAAAACTTAGGGTGGTGCTCTTATAACATTTCAAATCATTTAAAATGAAGAAGAAATGAAAAAGTTATGAGCTGCAAAAGTAGGAAGGGTCCAAATAGAAAAAAAAAAAAAAAAAAAAAAAAAAAACGTGTTTTGTAAGTATGAAAGTTTTTTTCTTCAATTCTCATTGGTTTTTTTTCTTTTCCAGTTCTAAAACAAACACTTAGGCAATGAAATCTAAACTTATGAACCTTTTCAACCATCAATGCAAATAAGGTTTTGATTATGTTTGTTTTAGTGATCTATTTTCAACTAATTTTCAACTAAATAATTTTTATTATATATTGATTAAGTTCAACTAGATTTCAATTAGGTTTTAATTATTTTTGTTGATTATGTATAAGGTAAGCCTATGATGTGTGTACCTTAAGATATTTAAAATTATTATAGGTTATACTTGAAGCTATTATAGGTTATTATACCTTATACTTTTTTAATTAATCAAGGTTTTACTACCTTAAGATAATATAACTTAAAATAACATAAAATATAACAAACTAAAATAATTTAGAATATAATAGAATAAACCTAAGGTAATATAACTAAAAATTTAAATTTTTTAAAGAATGATTTAAGGTAAAATAACCTATAATAGTTAAGGATAACCTAAAATAACATATGGTATAATAACTTAGAACAACTCAAATTACAATGGTTTAAAATAACCATAAATAGTTTAAATTATAATAACCAATAATAGCCTAGGGTAAAATAACGTAAAATAACCTAAAATAAAATAGGGTGGATTAACCTACATTAATAAAAATATCTAGGATATAATAACTTAAAATAGTAAAAAATAATTTTGAACAATATAAAATATTTTGGAATAGTTAAAAATATCTTAGTGTACAATAACTTTAAAATAACTTAGAGGTGAAAACTATGATGGAATCATGAAAAAAACCAAAAATAGACTAAAATGAAATTACAAAACATAACAATAATAGCTTAAGGCTCATAATGAAATAACCTAAGATAACTTAAGCTAGATTAACTTAAAATAACATATGAAAACTTAAGGTGGAATTACTTATAATAACTCATAATGATCTAAAGTAAATGATTTAGAAAAACTAAGGGTGGAATAATTTAAAATCATCTAATATAATTTAAGATGGAATCATTTAAAATAACTTTAAATAACATAAGGTAAAATAAACTAGAAAATTTTAGGGCAAAATAACCAGGAATAGCTTAAAGTATAATGACCAAAAATAACCGAAATTGAAATAACATATAATAACTTAGAATAATTTAACATATCTTAAGGTGAAATTGCATATAATAAAATTTAAATATATATTAAAAAAAGAACCCAAGGTGGAAAATTTTAAATAACATCTAGGGTATAACCTATAATAATATATGGTATTTAAAACAATTACATTTCAAAACTTATTTATTGTAATGAATTAATTCAATTAGTAATGAATATTATATGTCAACTAATAATGAAATATGATGATTACATAATGACCTTATAGTGACATAACTTTAACCAAGGTGAAATAATTAAGGTGAGGTGAACTTATTTCACTTTTAAAGTCCCATAATGATTTAGGTTAGTGAATTACACCTCAGTTTTGTACACTTCACTTTTGAAATCAGATTTGAAAAATATGTTCTATAGTGTGGTTTCATAATTTTCAAACCTTGAATAATATTGGAAATTTTGAATTTTTATAATAATATATTATAATACATGTTCAATGATGCATACCACACTAATATGTATTATGAAAAATTCTCATTGAAATCATTTTTCCATGGGTCAAATAAGTTTTCAAAAATTAAAGTAAGAACATAATAGATCCCCAATGTTTCCATATATTGTTAACCTTGCATATATGCACATTAATACCCAATTACCATGACCCCTATAACTATTAATCAAAAGTACTTGATTTCCAACTTATCATTGAAGACTAACCCCCTAAATTTTCTTATGTATTTAAACTATAAAATGATAAATATTTAGAGGTCATTGTTTTATTTTTGCACCAATGCAAGCAACAAAGAACATAGTCACCTTCTCAAGGAAAATAATTGTTAATGCATGAGTGATGAACATTGAACCAAATATTCATAATTTAAAGTAATAACATAAACAATGTTTTTTTAGTAGCAAATATTTGCAACTTGTGACAAAAGAAAGGGTTGGTGATCCAACAAAGGGCTTCTTGGGAATTCTTGTTTAAAAATCACCATATCTTGGGGAAAAAAAACTACCAATCACTAGATTTAAATAGTGTGTTCATGTAGGTCACCATAACTAGGCATGATTCCGAAATGATATACTTTGCCATTTCCAAGAATGCAATGTAGTATTTACTTTCCAAGTTTGATGGAGATGTCATGTTTGAGCTACCACGGTACTAAAACAAACTAGGGTTTGGTCGGTTCAATGCAAAGGATGGATAAGAGACACGATGGTCACCTTTGGTACAAAACAAAGACTATAAACATCAAGAATGGCGATGGTTTAACATTCAAGTGTTCATTATGTTGGCCATATTTCTTGCCAAAACTTGTAGTGTGATTATTACACAAGGACAATGCTTGCAATGAAATTGAATGGGAAGGAGTTGTTGAAATGCATTGGAGGAAGGAAAATAACCACTAGTTGGTACAACCTTTGTGTGGAGGCATTGTAAGCTTGCACTAATTTGCCTTACAAGGTGTTTGACTAGAATGTACCATGTTTTACATTATTCTAAAACCATGACATGAACTTATACCACCTTGGTACCCATGAACATCATGTTGTTGTAAGCCTTTCCAAAAAAACAAAGAGATGACACATGATTTCATAAGACAAAAGTACAAGAAAACACCCATTGCCACCCTTCAACCATTACTATGTCAACTATTAAGGTTTTTCTTACATCTAAGAGTATTGCATTTGGTGATGCATGCAACCCAAGTGGCAAGGAGAGGAATTTGATTTGTTGTTGGAATAATTCTTTCCTTTGAGCTTCTTAAACATTCAAAACCATATGAACAATATAAAGTTTAGTACTAAAAGCAAAGGTTCTATTGATCGAACCCAAGAACTCAAAAGGCAATGTCATTTTGATTACATCCAAGATAACATTTTAGTTGGGCAAGGTAATCTTAAGAGCTTCTTGTTCAAGATGTCCATGGATGGTCTTATTAATGACATCAATACTATGAAATGTATGTAGCTAGGAGGGGATTTGGCAAGATTGTGGTTGATGTTCCATCATTGCAAATGTGTGCAACAATGGACAACCATGGGTTCTTATGTCTGTGATCCTTTTTATAGTCAAATTGACCATTGCAATTTGTGACATGCAATATGAGTATGTAGATTCACAAATGTTGATGCGGACCATTTGTTAAGGTTGTGAAAAAACACGGTGTGAAAAATGTCAATTTTAAAATATTCATGATAGATTGTGTTCAAACCAATTTCAATGCAATCATAATGTTGTTTGGAAGTGGTGACCCAAAGGTTTTGATTGAGAATAATGAATGCACATGTTTTTATCATTGGGTGAATAGTCTTTTGATTGCCACATGAAAAAACTATTTCACCTTGTATTTCATAATAACCACATATAGATTTATGGTGATTATAAAAATGCCACAACATTAACTTTTGTAGAAGCACAATAGTAAACAATTTGTGTTTGATGGCTATCATTTAATGTTGCATTTGAAGAGAACATTCATAATGATTGGCTTACATTTTGGCATTTTTGTTATTATTAATGGGGGGAACATGTTAAAACAATAAGTTCTTGTTTTTAGTTATTTTGATGCATTATTACATATTTTCTTGTGGCTCAAATTTTCTATGTCATGGATTACATGTTTATATGCTACCATGGTTTATACATCTATAACTTATAAATTTTATTTTGATAGACCATGGACTTGCAATTGGGTGAAAACACAATTAAGTGGATTGTTTGGATTGTCACATATGTATTTTTTGGATTATAGATGAACTTAAAATGTAAAATCATATCACACATTAAAATTTTCAATTTTTTCATTTTCCATGTTGTAATAGACTTTAGTGAGAATCTTATTAAAAATTATGGATGAGTTTTAAGAAAAGAATGGATTCATTGTGGATTTTTGAAATGATGACACTATGTTTGTCACACATGGAAAATGAAAAATGTGGACTCAAAAAATATGTCATAGTAATATTAAAAATAAAATAAAAAATAGGCCACTATAAAATGAATAATCTAATTATAAAATGCATTGAAATTTTTCCAATATATATGTTTTCATATTTAAAAATTCAACTCATTGTGATTTTCTTCATTTTTTACATTTGATATTCCATTTCACATTGAAATCTTCAAATTAAAAAAAACAATTCTTGACCAATCACATGTTTATGGATATTTATAAGGTGATTTATTAATAAATGTGACCAAAACCATAGGGGATAATTATAGGATTTATAGTTTGATAATTGTTTTAAGTGTAAGAATTATAACTAGTTTACGATGTGGACTCTTCAAAATGTGAAATGTGAGCCACCTAACCATGTTCTTACCCAATTTGGTGGAATTGTGCATCATGAATGGTTCATGTAATTTAATAAAAATCTATTGATTTTTACGATACAACTAATGACCTCATTCAAACACTTTGCCAACTATTGAAATTTAAGGATTACCCCATGAGAAGTAGCAAGGGACATGGTTTAGACAATGATGGGTAACAAATTGATTAAAGGATCCTTGCAAGATGGAAAAAACCCTCAATAATTTTGGAATTTTTCTTCATTTCAAAGTAAAATGGTAGGTCTTGAACGGAAAGAAAGGTTTAACATATGTAAGCACAAATTTGGAACTCCACCAAGGTCTACTAGAAATTCACATCATAGTGGTAGAAATAAAATTTTTGTCCCTTGCCATTGTGTAACAATGTTTTTTACTTCTACACAATATGTTGTACTTCCATATATCAACTTTTCGATGCAAGTTTATTATAGACATAGGATTTAATAATGCTCAATTTGTGAATATGGCATCCATTCTTTCAATTGATCAAACAATGTCTAGTGCTAAAGAAGTTTCGTTTAAATCACAAGAGGTTGTGGAAATAAATTGCATTTAAATAGGATGACATACTAAAGACACAAAATTAGGATCTAGGGTCAAATGTATTGTAATTTATGTTTTTTTTGGGAAGAAGTGCAAGGTGTTCATTACAAAGGGGAGGAAGGAGATTCATGCCCTAATACATTCAAGTTTATTTCGACCTAAATCTCATGTGGAATCATAAGATCCATAAGTTTTGGTTTTGTGTAAATGACATCCATAGATGTGTGGAAGGTGCCATTCAAACATTTGTCTTCAAACATCCATCCTTGCCCAATGTATGACTCGTGATGTCAAACACAAATTTCACAAGAATGAAATTATGAGTCTTGAAAAAACAAGTTTTCATTTATCAAAACATTCGTTCCCACCTAAAAGATTTTTTGGGGTCATGGAATTTATTGGAGGTGATGATCAATAACCAAGAACCTCCATTTAAGATTGGGAAAGCCCCATCAAAATATGATCAGAAGTCATTTCAATGAAGTGAACCAAATAAACTTGATGACTATAAATGGGAGTCAACCAATTTGATGGATGTGTCAATTTTGCATCACATTGATCTTCCTCCACTTGAAATTGAACATGTTTACACAATTTCAATTTTTGGTTCCATGCTACATGGCTATGTTTGTGATGTGACGATGAGATGTTACCTTGCTTGTAGTTGTTTTGATTTTATTTCTATGTTGTCATTTTCTATTGGAAATAAGGAAAAATATGTTCTATGCAAACACTTATACTTTATCTTTGCTAAAAGGATGTCTTGTGACCCAAAGATTGATATTTTCATTCACCAACTCACATTGAGTTGGAATGAAGTTCATTGTTTGTTGTTGCAAGATAACATATGTGCTTAACATTGACATGTGATGAATTATTTTTATGGAAAAGTTGTGTCAGATGAAATCATTGATATAAATTTTTTATTATTAGTTTCATTTTGTACGCCATTCATAACTTTTATATTTAAAAAAGCTTCCATTTAAAAACTATTAAAGGTTAGAACCTTGTGAAGTTCATCTAAAGGGCATTTTGGTAATTACAAAACTACAAGTAGTAGGTGAGACATACTACATTCACAATTGTAAGATGTGACACCAATTATTTTGGTTAAGGTTTGGATCAAATTGTTGCAACAATTGTAGGAGGGAAAAAAAGTGAACACCTAACTAACTTAAGGCAAAGGGGAAATTATCTTGTTTTCTTTTTCTTTTTCATCATGCTTTAGTTTTGTATTTTGATTGACAATCATAATTAAGAGGAAGATTGTGTGGAATATGTGTGTGTTTGTTCGTTTTGGTTATCTGAATGGTAATTCAATTACCAATGAATTTTTTTGTGTAGGTTATCTTGTATGATGTTAAGTACCATGTTGCACTCACAAGGCATAGGTGCAACTATTGAAGAGGATGCAATCTTATATATAAAAGCAACAGTGGTGTCTTTCTGTCTGTCTGTCTGTGGTGACAAACAAGGTAGGGCAGGGGTAGGGCAGGGCGGCCAGGGCAGACACTCGCCCACTGGACCTGCTGGCGGCCCGTAGCAACCGTCTGGGTGGTCTTCTTGTAGTGCAAACGTTTTCTTCTTGCTCTCCTTTCCCGCTTACGTCTCTTCTCCCTCTCTCGCTCACGCGCTCTCTCACTCTCTCTCCTCCCACGGTCGTAATAGCCTATAAAACTTATAAATATTGAAGAAAAAAATAAAAAAGTTAAAAGTTTCTAAAAAAAACTAAAACATGAACCAAGTTTAAAGAAATCGAGGGACTTCACAATGGCCGAAGGTCACGGGCACCCACTAGTAGTAATTATTTCATCTTTGGAGGTGATGTCTTAGTTTTTTGAGTAATAGACTATTAAAGTTGCCTTGACCAATTGCTTTTTGCATTGGTGGTATTGTGAAATCCAAAAAATGCAAATGACCCTTCTTGGCTTTTATTCATTGAATTGGATGGTGTGTGAAAAAGTTTCAAGGTGCTAGATTTTGTGCTAGTAGTGCTAGATGGTGGGTCTTGGTAATCCACCAACCAAAGTGGATCAACATTTCCGTATATGATCGTGTATTCCTATTTCTATGGTTTTTTTTCTCTTTATCTCATTATATGAATGCCTTGACAATTGCTTAAGGGTTCATGCCAGTAGTAATTGATAGGTTGCCTTGTGGATATCTTTTCCATAAAAATGTGTCCCTTGACATGTGCATGCGATCAAATAGTGAAAGATGAACATCATGGATGAATGATTCATATGAATGAATGTGGTTGAAAACAATTGATTAATGTAGATGAATATAGTGGATGATAGAAGACAAAATAATGTCAATAATCCACGAGCCTCTTTTTGTCTCATGGTTCATGACCTAGCTGCACTCCCTTTTCAAGTGCAAGATCAAGGTTCACACATGTTGGCTTGATTACAATCCATCACTATTTGCATCCATCCATGAATCCATCCACCCTTCCAAGACTTCATCCCAAGCTCCTTATAGTATTGTCTTATTTCGGTTCAATCCGTGAAATGGACTATTTTGCATCCATGAATAAAATCCATCCATCCATCCAAAACTTCATCCATCAAGGCACAAGCTCCTTATAGTAATGTTTTATTTCATTTCAATCCATCAAAACAACAATTTTGCATCCATAGACAAAATCTGTACATCCATCCATCCAAAAATTCATCCATCACGGCAGAAACTCCTTATAGTAATGTCTAATTTTGGTCAAATCCGTCAAAACAGTGAGGTAATTTGCATCCATGATATAAATTCATCTATCTGTCCAAAACTTCATCCATCAAAGCACAAGTTCCTTTATAGTAATGTCTTATTTCGGTTTCAATCTATCTAGGTCCGTGGATAAGAATCCATCATCCATCCATCGAAACCTTCATCCATGAAAGCACAAGCTCTTTATAGTAATGTCGCAATTCGCCGTTTTGTGAGGGCGATTTGGTGCGGTTGGGTGCGTCACATGCGACGGGGAGCGTGGCGGCGGCGGTGTGACGAAAGTCTGGCGTGCTGCTCGCTCGCTGGCTGGCAGGAGGTACCACTGAAAAGGGAATGCGTACAATCCCCCTCGTACCATTCCGCTGCTTGTTGTCAATCGGATGTTTCTTCTCTGCAGTGATCAATTTCTTCCTCAATTGTTCCTTGGTGTGTGTGCTATTTTGTTTTTGTTTTGTATTGTTTTATGTAAAAGAGAAAGCGAGAGAGAGAGAGAGAGAGAGAGAGAGAGAGAGAGAGTACACACACACACACACACACAGAGGGAGACAGAGACACACAGAGATAATAGAGATACATACATACATATACGCACATTCGGAAGAACAGGTCGGGATGGAGATGATTGGGGAGAAGGAAGGGGCGGGGGTGGACTATTTGGCGGAGGAGAGAGCGGGGGCGCAGTTTGATTTGCATAGCATGAAGCTGTTTCTGGCTGGAGGTCAACATGCGTATGATGTCTCTAAGCGCATGGCAGACCTTGTAGCTAACGACCCGGTGGGTAACCTTATTGCCATCATCGGTGCTCTCCATCTCACAAATCTTCTTTTATTTTTTCTGTATAGTATGTACGTTTCGAAATTTTCACCAAGATGTGCATCTCTCTCTCTCTCTCTCAATTACAACGTGAGATAATGCCCTAAAATACTCCTTGGTGAACTTTGGTGCCAAAATGTGACGACCTAGGAAGATTTATTGTAGGCAAGATGAACTGCCTCCTGTCCCCAAATTCTCTGGATTCTTCTCTTACCTTTGGACTGGAAAGCTGACTGATGATGGCCTGGATTCTTCACCAGGTTTTTGCCAAGGAGGACAGGGTGAGAGTACCCCGGAAGGAACACTACAAGAATTCTCTGAGGAAGGCTGGCCACGCTTGGAAGACCATATTGGAGCAGGGTTTAACTGGTACATATTTCATTACCTGAAGTTCTCATTTAGGTGATAAGGTTTCAGGAGTTTTAAACCTGAAAGAGCTTGAAATGTAAGCTTACTGTCATGATCACACCCTTTGTCACACAAAGAGGAAGGTCTGACTTTTACCAGATTCTGCCTCTTTTGTCTTTGTCCATCAATTCAGAAAGGCCCTCTGTTGTATTACATTTATGCTTTTGAAAAAAAAATTCAGTTATTGGATTGATGATTGGGGGTAAGGTTAGAGGATGGTGACAGTGTCAGAGTTTTTATTTGCTCTTTACCTGCAGTGTTGAGTGTTTTCTGTTCTCAGCATTGCAGTCTGCAGTTTTTGGTGTTCTGTCTTGCCACATCAAGATGAATGGGACTTGCTTATCCAACAATTCTTTTTTTGAGAACTCTTTCTTGGACCACACACCTGGTGTTGAAGTTGGATGTTACATTTTGTTATCACTAATTTTCAAAGACATAACTGGAGTAAGCTTGTTTTGCTAATTGCTGTGTCTCACAATGAGAGGTGCTGTATGGTAGTTCAGTAAGTTGCATCAATAATATGGTTCTCTGCACACAGAGGAGGAGGGTATGAAGCTGCGAGCATTCATAGATGAGCCCACTTACACTGATCTCCATTGGGTATAGCCTGTCAATAACTCTGGTCCTCTACATTTAACACTCCCACATTCTATAGCACTCATCTCAGAAGACATCCTCATGTTTCTTGATATCTCTTGCAATGCTGTGGATGGAATAGGTACTAGGTCAAATATGCAGGATGGAGACCTCAGCATGTTCTGAGATCCAGTTCCAACTGCATATGATCAGTCTTCACTTATGTTTATACTTGCTCATGCTTTTCTAGTGCTATCCCCATGGAGCCTATCATTTTGTTTATCATTTCTATGCCATTGTAGTTCTTTGGTGTTCTGTTATGAGGTCACTTGCAATCAGTCTTAGCTTGTCCTGCAAACCACGAACAGCTGTGTGAAAGTCAGTGGGTGGGATTGGGGTAGGGTATGTTCATACCTGCACTGAAAGGCCAAGCCACAGAGGAACAACAGCAAAAGTGGCTCCCAAAAGCGTACAAGATGGCAATTATTGGGTGTTATGCACAAACAGAACTTGGACATGGCTCCAATGTTCAGGGCCTGGAAACCACTGCCACATTTGATGCGTCAACAGATGAATTTGTTCTCCACAGTCCCACTCTGACATCTACAAAAGTGAGTACAAGAGTCCGTACATCTGCAGCAGTAGATAACTGGCAGTTCCCGACTTAGTTGATTGAGGCTTGTGTAAATGCTGCAGACTGGTCTTATGTTAAAAGAGTAGAGATGATGCACTAGTTCTTCCTTACATTGGAGTGTAACTTTCTGTTGGACCACATATCAACATTAGCAGGGGTGATGGGCACAGTGGTGGCCAGGTGGTCTTGGCAAGGCATCCACACATGCTCTTGTGTATGCACGGCTTATCACAGACAGCCAAGACTATGGTGTTCATGGTAATCCCATTCGTGGAAAAAACTGCATTTGTCTTTTGAGTAATGAAGGACATGTCCTTCTCATTTGCAGGTGGGCAATATTAGTATGGTTATCTGTGGAGGACGTTCCAATGTAAATGAGGCATTTAGCAATTTTATCCAAATTTTAGCTGCAGTTGCAAGGTGTTTGTCATAATGTACATGAACAACATAGTGTGTCATTCCATGTGCTGGACAATCTGGCATTTTCTGCAGTTATCTGGAAGAGATGTTGTTTGTGAACAAATGCAATTCTGGTCAAAATTTGGGCGGCACAGTTACTGTGCAGATGTGGTCTTCTGAAATGTACTGTTCTTTTAATATGTTCTGTTTCCTTTTCTTCTGTGGGTGGGTGGTTGGGGTTTGTGGAATTTGTGTGCAGCATTTATTGTACAAATTCGGAGTTTGGAGGATCATACACCACTACCAAATGTTACAGTTGGAGACATAGGTGTGAAGTTTGGTAATGGGGGTTATAACTCCATGGACAATGGTCTGCTGCGCTTTGACCATGTTCGAATTCCTCGAGAAAACATGCTAATGAAGTACATGGTTGCTTTTTGCACCTTGCATAAGTATACCATGACTTTTAAAGATTAGCTATCTCTCTTGAGTGCTAGCCAACATCATGACCAAGGCCTCCAGTTGCTTCCAGAACTGTGATGGAAACTCATGATGCAGATGTCTGTCTCTGTAATGGTTTACACAAAATTTTGGACATATTATTATAAACTTATTTACACCCACTGTTGGGAACAGATGGAGTCAGTGGGGAGTTAGGGTAGGTTGTCACTGCTATTCATAATGAAGGTGATGGTCTGACACTTTGTGAGTGACACTCATAGGGTTATGACTGCACTCATTCTTGTTCTGTTGCCTTCAAGGTGTTCTTGGGACTTCTTTTGCCAATCTCACAGATATACATGTGCTGAAATCTCTAGGGTAAACATCATCAGTTTCAATGTCTTGAAAGCTATGTGTTTCTAGCAAGTCAAGTTTGCAGGTTATTGTAGGGAACCAAGTAGATTGAGATCTCAGTGCTCATGATGAGGGTGCCTTTTGTTGGCCTTTTGTCAGGTGAAATCTCAGGCAAGCTTTGATGAATGCCCTGGTTCTGATGTTTTACATTGGGGTGGACACAGGCTAGCAACAGTCACAAAAGAGGGCAAGTACATACGATCAAACAAACCTCGTCAACTAGGATATGGGGCTATGGTTTTTGTCCGCCAAGGCATTGTAACTGATGCCTCAATCTACCTTTCTCGTGCTGTTACCATAGCTGTTCGGTACAGTGCTATTCGACGTCAATTTGGCGCAAAGGATGATAAGCCTGAAGTTCAGGTTTGATGTACTCTTGTACTTTCTCATGTAGTTCAGGTGGTTGCTGCTTGCTTGTAGAGGGACAAGCTAAAATAAATTTCAGTTGCCCTCACAAGCTTCTTGCAGCTTGAATGAGGATACTATTGACTTTTGTGATTAGCTCTGTCTCTTGAGTGCTAGCAACCAACATGCCTGAGTCTTCCTATTGCTTCTGGAAATGCAACAGAAACTCAGGACACATATGCTTGTATAATGGTTGGCCAAAATTTGGGCTGGATATTTGTAAACTCATCTGCACCCACTGTTCTGAGCTGATGGAGACAGTGGGTAGTCATGGCAGGTTGTCACTGCTGCTCATGAAGAGGTGATGGCCTGACACATTTGTGAGTGACACTCATAATGTTATGACTGCACTCAGTGTCATGTTGCCTTCAAAGTGTTGTTTTGGAGTTTTCTCTGCAATCTCATAGATATGTAGGTTGCAGTAGACTAGAATCCCAAATTTCTTTCAGTAGCACAGAATGGTTTCCATCATCAGTACATTCCAAGTGTCAGTTCAGGCTTCAGGTTTTCTTAGTTTTCATGCTGACTGGACTTCTGCATTCACATGGTCCTAGCTAACATTGAGCAGCTCAGTAGTCAGGACTCATGGCTACAGAGAGTTCAAAGAGTATTAAAGACTGATGTGCTTCTGAATTTTTGTAAGTTGAAATCCTGCTAGATGTATTCCAGCTGCCCATAGTGTTAGTCAAAACAACTGTAATGGAATGACCTTTGACAGGAGTTCATTGTCAAGTGTGTGAACCTATGCTCTGTGTGCAACTCCACTGCCTTTTTGCAGCAGTTAGAACATGTTGCCACCAGACAGGCACAAAAGTTCTATTTCTGGTTTGTCTAATGAAAGAGTTGTTTCTATGGGGTACTGTGGAGCATTGCAGGTTATAGACTACAGAACACAGCAGTACAGGCTATTTCCACTGCTAGCCACGGTGTATGCATACCGAATTGTGGGATTCTGGATGAAGTGGCTATATGCAGATGTGACAGAAAGGCTGAATAATAATGATTTTTCAACCCTCCCAGAAGTCCATGCTTGTACTGCGGGCTTGAAATCTATGACGACGGCTATCACTGCAGTAAGCCTTCTGTTGCACTGCATGCCTTTGTCTTCATTGATATTGGATAAATATGTTTCTAAGCGTGATCTACAAACATTTTGGGAGGGTGTGTTAGGATGGAATAGAGGAGTGCCGCAAGTTGTGTGGAGGGCATGGTTATTTGTGTGCAAGTGGCCTTCCAGAATTGTATGCTGTATATGTTCCAGCTTGCACATATGAGGGTGACAACAATATTCTGCTTCTTCAGGTTCATTATCTCCCTTCATATCTTTCTATTCATGGTGATTGTGGTAATCCATGATTTTGTTGGAGCTGCTACTGCAAATGGATTTGGAGAGTGCTAAGAAACAAGTGGTCATTTGCAAATGGCATGGATTGCAGTGCAGTGTCTTTCCTTCCCAGGATAAGAATCATGTCACACCTGAACAGCCTTTTGGTTTATTTCACTTACCTCCAGAGCATCCTCTGATCAGCTCTCTTTGGAATGAGACAGATCTCAGGACACTTCATCAATGGATGAATTGGATCAACTGCAATATGAGATTGCTTCCATTTTTGGACTTCTGTGTTGATAACCCAAAGCATGGAAAGTGTTAATGGCTGTCAAATTTGCATATCTTTTGAGGGCAGGTTGCACGTTTTCTTTTGAAAACTCTTGCACAGGCGGGCAGTGGAACAAAGCCAGTGGGTACTGCAGCCTATCTGGGGAATATCCAACATCTGACATCTGTTAACTGCAAAGTATCTCGAGGTGGAACTTTGCTAAGGCCTATTATGTTACTTTCCCTGAACCTCCTGTTAATCTTAGTTATGAATTTGCTTGAGATCTAATGTTCAATCAATCTTTTTGTTAAAACTTACCCTTCAGGTATACCTTAACTGTTTAAACTTAAATCTGTTTAGCTTGCTGGATTTTGAGCCTTCCATGTTTACAGGCCATAACATCTCTGGCACCTTGTCAAATTTTGAATGTGCATAATTGTTGTGATGACAATGCCAGGTGAAGACTGGCTTAACCCATCTGTAATGCTGGAGGCATTTGAGGCAAGGGCTGCTCGGATGGCAGTTGGTTGTGGCATGCGTGTGGCAAAGGCTCCAGACTCAGAATCTGGTGAGTATTTTCATGTATACTTCCACAGACCTTGTGCATGGATTGGCTAGTGTATTTCACTGCAGTCATTGGCACAACAAAGTGATGTCATTTAGGTCATCACCTCGATTTAGGTTCCATGCCACTGATTGCACCCAGATGGGTGCACATATTGATTAACATTTATGAAGTTATCTTTGGATGTTTACCAGTCATTTTCTGGAGCCCTCAAGCCACTTTCACAATTAGACCAGCACAGGGTCATATGTGAATCCATGTCTTGAAGTGGTGTATACTATGTATGGAGCTGTTTCCTCAGTCAAGATTTGAAGGAGAGAATCCTTGTGTCTATGTCCTGGAAAGTGCATGATTCCAAAGGGATTCTGGCATCACTATTTGTGTTTATGAGTTGTGCAGCTTTTGATGAACTTTCACCTGAATTGGTGGAAGCAGCCCAGGCTCACTGTCAGTTGATTGTTGTTTCCAAGTGAGTTGCCATCTTACTCAAACTTGATTGTGATTTAGAGTTTCTAAGGTTCATGGACCTTATTTTTGCTAGGATGATTTCAGTTTTCCTGTCATTGGCTCTGGGTTTTTCAACTTGTTCTTTACTTGTAGATCACTGTTGAAATTGTCAGAGATTCTTTACTTTGCTTCAGATGGTAAGTTACCAAAATTCTTCCTGCATTGATTGCTGGCCAAGAGTTGCTGATCATGACCACCAGCTGATTTGAGAACTCATGAGAGCTAGTTAACCTGGAGGGGAATGAGCAATCTTTGGGTGAACATAATCATGGCAAATTGCTGATTTTGGGTGCTTGGTTCAAAATATGGACAGGTTCATAGAGCAGGTACAGAAGGACATACCAGGAGAGGGGGTGAAGCAGCAGCTTGAGGTACTCTGCAATCTGTATGCATTATCTCTTCTTACAGCACATTCAGGTGACTTTTTGGCCACTGGATATCTGACAAGCAGGCAGGTGTTCCTTGCCAAGGATCAGCAGAAGGCTTTGTTTAGTGCTGTAAGTGATCTGAATCCATCCTGTATATACTGGATTTGTCTATGAATATTTGGTCTGCAGAGTATGGTATCATATGTATGCTGCTGCTTGTATTCCTTATATCTTGTAATGAGGAGTAATTTTGTTTAAAGATGTCAGTGCGACTTGAAGGGGGATTGAAGGGCGATACTACATTTAGAGAACTGCTGAGAATTGACTTCTGATTCACTGCAGAGCTTTTCACACACATAATTGAGGGAAAAGGTGAATGTTCAAAGTAACTGAAGTGTGTATGTGTTGTTCCTGACTTTGCAGGTACGTCCAAATGCTGTTGCGTTGGTTGATGCTTTTGATCACACTGACAATTACTTGGGGTCAGACCTGGGTCGGTATGATGGGGATGTGTATACCCATTTGTACAAAAATGCATGGAAAGACCCTCTGAATGAGTCTGTTGTCACAGAAGGCTATCATGACTACCTGAGGCCAGTTCTCAAACAGCAACTCTGGGGCCCTGCCTCTAAACTCTAATTAACTTAAATGGCCATTTGTAATCTTAACTCCGTCAGAATTGTTGGCATGCACTGCCTTGCTCTTGCAGGTGAGTTTGAGCAAAAAGTAATCTTTGGGGCAACTGATGGACTTGGAGGGGGTTGGGCACAATGGTCTGGTTGGATCTAGCTCCAGAACATCGGAATCCTTTGTAATGCCTAACAAGTGGTTGGATATTGTGAGGCGATGCTACTGCATTACAATAAATACTCACAGCTTAAGCTTTTGGTGAGATCTACAGTGAATAATAACTCCGCAGTTGTCTCCATCAATGGCCATTGTCTCTGCCACAACTGCTCCTTTCAATCTTATTCCTTGCAACAAGAAAAACCATGGTCTGCTGACCAAGCACGGCTAAATGTCTTTTGGTGAGAAATCCTGCATCTAAAGTACCTCTAAATATGAGTGTATTGTAACATGACAACTCTTCTTTCTTGTTCAGCATTATGGCAGAGTTCAGAAATAGTGTGGACCTGAAAAAGAATGCTGCATAGGTCTGCAGTCTGCAGTCTGGAAGCACTCTGGAGATGCCGAGGGCAAATGTTGGGTCTGATGGTGAAAAAGCTGCAAATGAACTCCTTCACTGCTTTAGTGGTCTTAGATGTCTGCACCCACAGGTTCACTCCATTGCTACCAACAGTGAGGTGCGAAACCTGCAGCTGGTGCTTGAGAGGTCTGCACCAACAGCCGAAGGTGTAAAATCTGTGTCACCCATGTCCTGAAGTTAAATTGCATAGCATCAAATAGCTCGGGTGGCTCTTCTTGCTCAAAGTTGGAACTCACTGTTGTTTGGTTCTCTGTTTTAAAATGCTTGTCCTCTGGAAACCCAGAACCAGTGGTTTTTTGATTTTGAAACATTAAAAAAACTGGAACTGCCAGATACTAGCAAAATCAAATACCCACCCAACACAGGCCAAGACGGTGTGTCTGGTACCTGTAGGCTGTATGGTAATGTGCTCATCGGATTGATGTTCCTTTCTGTTGGTGGCTACCCACCAGTGAGGTTAAAAGCCTAAGAAGAGGGATGTTCCATTTCACAAAGTGCTTGTGTGTGAGGTGGGCCTTGTACACTTGTACAAGTGGGAGAGCCTGCCTAATGGGCAGCGAGGGGTGTTCCATTTTGCAAATTGCTTGCACACTAGGTGTGCCATGTATACCAGTCCTGGTGGGAGAGCCTGCCTAAGGGTAAGCCTTGATTTTTATGTCCTGTTGCCTGGATGTTACCCTACACTTGCAGCTATTGGACAAAAAAAAGTATAGGAGGATACAGTGTTTTTTTTTTCTGGCAAATTTTCACATTGTGGCAACAAATGTTTTTGGAAGATTTTATTTTAAATTTGAGGTGCCCCCCCTTCACTCCGAGCTAAAAATTTGGAATTTTTTTTCTCAACTTTGAAATCACACCCCAAAAAGAAAATCTTGGATGCCATAATGTTAAAAATGTGCCCATGACTTTAATGCAAAATAATGATCACAACAAAATATTCAAACTGAGCAAAGAGATCATGCTGCCTTTTGCAAAGTCTCATAAACTTCTCACTAATTTTGTGATTAAGCATAAGATGTAAAATTGAACTTCTCCACCACAAAATGACATTGGGCATCAAGTGGAAGTATGGTGATTTAAAATCCCAATTATGAGGTCAATTTTTTGAAAATAAAATGAAGTACAAGTGTATTGCATGCTCTTGCCCTTTGGGCAAGGTTCCAAACTAAGCAAAATCCCTAGTCTCAATATTGTTTCAATATTCATATGTTTTAATGTTAATCATTGTTGAATTAATATGAATTTTATAGACATTCTTGGTTGTGGATGTGGGCAATTACCAATTTTGGTCACTTGATTGATAGGAGAGTTTTTTTGGGGACAAACAGAGAACCAAAAATGAATTTCAGTCAATATTTGGATTGTGTAAGAAAGCTTGAAGGGCAACATGCATAAATAAATTTAAAAAATAACAATTCTACCCTTGAAATGATTTTTTTCTTTTTTGGTTTTACCAGGGAATTTCAGGACTTAATGCATCATAGTTGGCTGAATACATGTGAAAACTAATGAATTTGGGGATTCCTTTAGATTTACAAAAGTTTTTCTTAATCTAGTGAAGTTCCAATATGATATGATTCTCATCATTTCATAAGCAGATATTTGATGAATGGGTTATCCTCAAATCAATGATTTGACTTTCAGAATACCGGCTTTCTTCAATTTGGTGAAGACCTAAACCCTCCTCACCCCCTGGCAGGAAAACGAAGCAGCATTCTATCTGAACCAATTATAGCTGTGTAAGTTTGGATTGATGCAGCAGGGGTCACAACGATGGCTTTGAGAGCACCTACCACTAGCCATGGTCTGGAACAAAATAACTCGTAAAATTCTGTTCTCATCACACTCACTGTGGAGTTACACTTCTTATTGACGTTTATCACTATATAAGTTGATAACGCTTCGAATATGGAGTGTTGGGTAGTCCCTTTTGCAACTTATTCCACATATCAAAAGCGTTCTCGATGGTGACAAGTCCGTTCACAATCACACCCTTGTCGATCAGATGTTCGACATCTTCTTTCTTCTTGATCAGCTGTCCCATGAGTTGTATGTAATTTGTGAATGGACGATCACCGCCACGCCAGAGGAGATCAGTTTCATCAAACATTTCGTACATCGTCAGATTACGAAAATAGCTTTCTGTCCGGTCTTCTAGAATTACTATTGGCAGGCATAAGCAGCCATTTTCAAAAGCCACTTTTTCCAGCATTCCACAACACTTTTCGATTCGAATACCGGCTTTCTTCAATTTGGTTGCAGACTTAAAAATATAGTCTTGGTGTTCTTGGTGTTTTTCTGTATTCGACGTCGAACATATGTTGATCAGCCTTTCGTCGGGAGATCGTTCTGACGGATTATCAGGCTTCTGATGGGCTCCAGACTTTGTGGCACCGACAAGATGTGGTTTGGTTGCATTCTGGCTGTCGAATTCGAACATCGCAAGCAGTTGTTGGTAAAAAGACGCCCGACCGTTTGTGGTGGTTGCTTGCTGACGGGTTGCTCCACTACACTGGTTGTAGGCGTACACAATATTCGGTCGGCGCAAGAAAAGATGTGTCCACATTTTTCTAACTCGCCTTCAAGAAACTTGGCCTCAATTGAAGCTTCGAATTTCTTTTTGTCATTAGTAGGGCCTATAAGGACACTGATGCACATTTGTTTTGCGATAGCCTTCAAACTAGAGTCCAACAATTGTTTTGGTGAAAATGGATCCGGAATTTCTCGTTTCCTCAAACTGCGTTTCTTCTGATCATTCAGTATTTCAGAACATTTATTCATGACCTTCGTCAGCAAAGCCATTGGAACTTGATTTTCTAGCAAGAAAAGGTCATCTGATAGCCCAATGAACGGCATGTTAGAGGACGGCATTTTAGGTAGCGACAAGCTGTCCATAGCTTTAGTATCCTTGGCCAAGATATTGACCAAAATAGAAGAACCATCTACGTGACGTGTAAGTACTCAAAGTAATGTCAAGGCATCTAAGGTTAATAGATACTGCACTTCCTTCCTGTTGAAGATAGTTACACGATGATCTAGACCGTATGAACTCATTGTCTCTTCAGGATTATCCACAACCTCGGCACAAAATGTGTCCCATGTAAATGGTTTCAGGTTGCATTGTGCAGCTAATCTTAGTTTCATACCTTCTGATTCAGGGTACGACGTCACGGTTGTGGAGGCCGAATTGCCATTGTTCCGGCGTGTATTGTTCATCAGGTTTGCGCCTGCAGGATGTAAGTTTCATTATAAGAACTTTACCCTGGCCTCCATTCTGTTCAGACTGGCCTCCATTCTGTTTAGCTCGGCCTCCATTCTGCTCAGCCTGGCCTCCATTCTGACCACCATATATGACAAGTGATCTTTCGATTTTACGGATCCGCTCAGATTTTCTCCAGTCAGACATCCAGTTGGATTCCTGGTCGCGAACGTCACGGATTTTCTCTTCAGCGCCAGAGTTGTGATTGCTGGCCATGGTGTCGTCTTCCAGATTGGTGTCAACAACCATGGTGTCAGACTTCCAATGGGACTCCTGCTCGTCAATTTCACGGATTTTGTCTGCAACGCCAGAGTTGGGAATGCCAGTCATCGTGTGTTCCAGATTGGTGTCAACAACAGTGTTTCAAAACCACCTCTGTAACAACATCACACAGAGCGAGAAGCTGTTGGTCGAGTTTCGATCAACCTGTTGGAGAAACCTACTTCGACCTGACCATTTGCTGGAGACATCCGGATGTGTGAAAATACAAGATCTTGATATTATATCTTCAGAAACTGCCAATAATCAGATCACGCCGAAAAAAGACGACTAGGTCCAAAACATTGCAGAGCAAGTTTAGTATTTCAGTTACCAGGAAAAATGAGATAGATCGGAGAACAGGTCGGAGTTGGCTGATTGCAATGCGGGGTGTTAAGTCTCCAGGTAGTAATACTCGATCTTTAGGCAAGGTGGAGCGAGTGCTCCTGCGACTGCTGCTGATGCAATCGTCGTGGGCACTCCAGGAAAGCGCGCGGAAGCGTCTGGTACGTTGTGGTACAGCAGTAAAAATGAGGTGGGGAGAGGTTCAGTCGTTGCTATAATTAGCCAGCAGCACAAACGGGTCGGTGGTGTACGAAATCCGTTCCGAGGGCGGCTGTAATGGAATTTCGAAGCACGCGAACTGCAAGCTGCACACAGCAAACATTGTACAAAATGAGGTAATATCGCAAGCCAGAGGGGAGAATGGAGTGAAAACAGAACACTGAAGAGAAGAACAAGGTGAAGAGGAAGAGAGCAGGGGCACGCCTCTATCAAACGTTAATCTAGAACATCTCATTGCAGCGAACACGCTGACCGGTTAAAGGAACTTTCGCTACCCTATCCCATGCTAATTTGCGCTCACATATTTCAGCTAGATGAATTATCTTGTCTTTCCCACGTTAAAAGTTCCAGCCATGAGCTGTATTCGTTGAGCTTAAAAATTGTAAACAATCATTTGGTGAACATCCGCATTTAGGGCAACAAATTAGGCGACGTGACGTTAATAGTAGTAAACAAGTTTGCATCTGCACCATGTTGGAGCTTTTGCACATCAAGCACATTTAGAAATCCACTGAACAATGCTGTAAGTACTGTTAAGTTTAGAATGTCTTCTTGTACACGAAATATTTGCAATAGATCAGAACAATTAGTCGATGCTGGAAAAGAAATAGACGTTGATCAGATCATCAATTTCAAACTTGCAAAGAAACAGCAAAATCCAGGACCTACATACAGAGGTAGGTTCTACTTGGACACTTGAGTAAATGGTCGGAGTATATACCGTTGAAACTAGATAGTTTAGAGTAGAACACAGTGTTGGCTGGTCGTGGGCAGCGGAATTAGGTATGAAAATTAGACTGAAAAGAGAGAAGTGTAATTTGTTCGTTTAATTAATGCACACACTCCTATGTAATTATGAACAGCCAATAAAATGCAATATTTTCTTTAAAATGTGCGATTGATTTGACCTAAAAGATTAACTTATATATATATATACTTTTTTCAATAAAATATTGTTTATGTATTTAGAGAACCTAAACCCTTTTTAAACATGGCGGCACCCCCAGTTCAAGTTCTAATTCGATTTAGGAAATAGACGAATTCTCTCATTAGATTTTTATGGGTCAAAATGTTGTCATTATGATTAAAAAATTTATACATTATGGTCAATCATTTGATTTAAAAATATTTTGGGGAATGTTTATTAAATTTTATATATTAAAAATAATGTTTTATTGTAGTTTATTATGAACACCTTGTGTATGTCTCACCTTGGATTATTATATTTTGTAACAAACATACTAGAGTTAAATATCTAATTGGCAAATAACACTGTATTAGATAACCTATAACAAGCACCAATTACCTATTACAGAATGATGGCTTCCCCAAAGTTCCTAAGGAAACCCATTGACAATTAAATACTTATTATCCTTTCTTAAATTTAGCCACAAAGTGAGAGTGGCGTTGGATGTTATGTTTGTTAGTTCTTATTTTCATATGGCAATTCATGTGACAATTCATGTCATCCAAACTATGCAAAAAAAACAAATTTTCTTGAACTTCATATGTTCTTAACTCCACCGATATTGCAACTATTATCATTGCAACCTTGTATCAAATTGTGGATTTTAGTCTAACCTTGGTAGTTGACATTGATAACCTTCTTATTATTGCAAGTTAGCTCCTTGATGCAATTAAAAACAATTGTGAATGCCATAATTGCCAAATGTCTTTCTCCAACAAAATGTGATTTAATCACCATTGAGTTATCCAAGGTTACAATGAGACCTTGGATGAAAAAAGTAGCAAACTTGTGCCCGAACCTTATCCTATGTTTGAATTTGGACAAGGAAAAAATAGTGTGCAAGTTGTGGTTGGAAATATATTTGTGTTTGAAAAAGAACTTGAAACCACAGGAGCTGCACAAAGAAAATACATGAACCATCAAACAAAAAAAAATTGTTTGAATTGTATCATATGTGTCAATGTACCAAATTATAGGTATCAATGCATCAACTATAGGTATTATATATGGATCCAATTGTTTTAAGGTGTACTAAAATCATGTCATAGTGTCACCTTTTTTTGTTTTTTTAACTATTTTTTTTGACCATGTAAAAGCACATTCATGGATGAATATGATGGAATGTAGAATTGTACTAGTTTGAAATATGGTACTTTTGAAACATTTGA
>Ga0209208_10000818_pt1 | contig 42165 bp, 37 predicted proteins | sample S1TSphfallax_3_FD_187694 | JGI IMG/M metagenome (GOLD analysis project Ga0209208, IMG submission 187694) | Host-associated microbial communities from peat moss isolated from Minnesota, USA - S1T2_Fd - Sphagnum fallax MG (SPAdes) (version 2) | ecosystem: Host-associated > Plants > Peat moss >... | reverse complement strand
CCCCCCCCCAACTTCCCACCCTCCTCCAACCCTAATTAATGAAGAACTCCTACTATTAACCCACACACTCCAGACCCACAAGCTGTTGAAATTTAAGGAAATGCTGTCATTATCTTGGGTCAAATCCTAGGTTGCAGCCTTGAGAACATTCAACAACACCCAAAATCCACTTGATGGATCAACCATAAGAGAAGGAACTTGTATGAAAATCATGGTCCTTTTCTTTCCTTTTTGCAATGTTTGGGTCTTGAGGATACCATATCCTCAACTATCTTCTTACACACCCAAAATGCAGGCAGATGGACCACTACTCAACATTGGGATGCTGGTCCTAACATTGAAATACAGTTACAAAGCTGAGAAACTGTGACCCACAACTAACTGAAATTTGCAACCGTCACCCTCCTTGAACTTGTCTGGCCTCTGCACAAAGCTTGTCAGAGAGTACTGATTCCAGAGGCCAAGAACGTTCTCCATACATGTCGTCCAATTGAAAACTACATACAACAGGCCACTCTAGTCATGTTGTCTGACAGAGAGAAAACAGGTGGACATACATGTTACTTGGCACTTGGGCATCATCTGATGATATCCTGTCAGTATTCCACAATTTGGTGAAGTAATCCAAAAGAAACATGACTCTTTTTATTGCTATAAGTCAAGGCTCAAATCTTACCTCACCAGAGAACAACAAGAGAGGGTGACAAGGGCATCAACATGACATGAATCCACTGGGAAAGGCACAAGGGTAAGAAGAGAGTTTGACTACTGGTTTCTTTAAATTGTGACAGTTTAGGAAGAAAATGCAAAGGGAAATCAAAGCATTGCACAGCAAATCATTCATATCAAAGGAAACCCATCCCTCCCACCCCATTGCTCATCCCATGGTCCTCACATGGCCCCCATCAACTCCCCTCAGCCTTTGCACCACCACCCAAACCTGTCCAGGATGCAAAATTCTCCATAGCAAAATTTTGTAGCAGAGTTTTTCACACCACACAAGATGAAAAAAGTGGTCCCTGGGAAAGGGAACTAGGCAAGAGTGCATAAGCACTTCAAAAAACTGTCAGCAATGATGATCCTCAATCAGTCCCATTCTATATTATTGCAATCACATTTCGGCAAAAAATGTACTCAAGCAAGTCTGTGTTCACCTACAAGGTGCAATGCAGACTTGTGAAGAGTGACTTTACTATCACCTTTGAGACTACTTTGGATCAGTTCCTTTTTTCGCCCATTCCTGCCTGCCACTCACAAAACTTGGTTCTTGGCTGTTGCTCCAATCTTTCATACCATCCTGAAGAGAGCAACAATTTAAGAACAGAACCTTAGAAAAGTCTACAAAATTCTGGAATCAATGAATCAATGAGAAACTCCCAAAAAAGCACTTTGAAAGTAAATATTGTATTTGTCTTCCAACACAGCATGTCCCCAGTCTGTCAGCACATAGTAATGCTCATGACATTGTCCCCCGTAACCCACATTACATGTTCTGAGTTTATGTCCCTGTGTTGGATCGCAACTGAAACTGCACTCTGCAATGCAGACAGACAGCCATAGCAGCAGTAGAGTGCTTCATCTGCAGAGATACAGCCCTCACTTTCCACAACTGAGTCCAGTGTTAGGCCCACAGGAGATGATACTAACAGAGGTGTCCCACACCAAGGATGGTTACAGCAGCCTGTGGAGCTTCCCTTCAAGCATTGTTCAAGTAAAATAGGGCTAAGGGGAGCTGCAGTGCACCAAGGCCCCCCCACCCAGTTGGTATTGCCAATTTGATTTCCACACATAATAAATTGGAGACACAGCAATGGTCACATGCTCTCAAGTCCATGTTACGGCAGCAACATAGACATCACCTGTGTCCATCTCCAGACTAGCAGCAATCTCCGGTTTTAGAGCTTCATCACTCAACCTTTCCATGAATCCATACACAAAACATAGGCTGTGTCGGCACAGTGGCATATTACTTGGTCTCTCTCACTCAATATTACCCATGATGATAGCAATTGTAACCAATGAAAAAGGGGCCTGTTCCTACAATTTCAAAGCCAGGTGCTGTCTCACATCACCTCATGAAAATGTCTCATGTCAAATCATCATGATCTTCAATAGATCTGGACTACATGTTCCCATAACGCATGATCCTGCCCTCTATCACCTTTTCCAAGAAGAGCAAGGACCCAGGATTGGATACATGCTTTTTACCACCTGTGGGCCTGCCCCAAGTTTTTCTTAGAATTATTGAGGATGTGGGGAAATTGACTACCACTCTTCAACAACATAAGATTCATATGAGTCTTTTTCTGGGCTCAGGTTCTGCCTGCTGCATACTCTCACCAGAAGGGGATGGCCACCAAGTTTGGAGAAGGCATCTGGAATAGAAATTGAAAGGGCACACCTTCCACTGCATAATTCCAGCAAGCAGATTTGTCATCTTGGAAGGGAGGAGAAAATTTGGAACCCCCTGAGGGAAGCTTCTGAAGATTGTCTTGTAACCATCTAGCCCAGATCTCAGCTAGGAAGGAACCACAGCTCACAAATTGCTGGAAGAACTGCTTCGATCCTTCTGCAGTATAGTATTTGGAATTGTGAGAGATAATGCCTGTAGCCTTTCAGTAAAGGCGTGTTCAGTGACCTTCAGCAGCATATCTATGAGACTGCAGAAAAACCCTCCACCCACAATAGCACTTTGAAGGTTTAAACCATTATGTCAGTTGTGGTGAAGCCAAGCCCTTTTTGAACCTTGGGTGATTGCTATAAAAAAATCCAAGAAAATCTGAGAGAAGCCACTAGAAATACAATTAAGCAAAAGAAAGATTAGGGTTATACTGGACAAGGAATAGAAGGCCTAGACAAAATGAAGTTCGAAAAAATCAAGGATCCCAACAACCATAATGACCTTGGTGGACATGCATAGTGTATTTTTAGGGCGCCTTACAAGGTACAATTCAGAAGTCAGCTTGGAGCAGGAGGCTTCATGTAACGAAACACGAAATTTTCCATGAGCTAATCTAGGTTGTTTTTGTTGTGTAGAGAAAGTTTGTGTAAGTGCATTTGGGCTCTCGACTATTATGCAAGGTAAGGCACTATTGTCAATGCCTTCCCCTATACTAATAGTTCATCTTCAAACCCGCTTACCAAGGATGGGTTAGAAAGATGTAAAGTGCTCAACTGGAGCTTTTGTGTATATGGAAAACATCTTAAATCCAGGAATATAGCCCCCTTGAGAAGAGGAAGCAACTTACACCTACTCAATAGGTGTAAGGTGCCTCATGTGCCTACAAAGTAGGTGTAAGATGAATCCTCTGCCTGCAGAATAAGCATAAGCTACCTATTTCTTGCCTCCTAGTTTACGCCGGGAAAGGCCCCACAAATAATGACCTTCTTAAATTTTTCATGTGTAATTCGACACACCTCCCAAGACAAAACGTTTTGAACTCCATGCTTCAAATTTCAGGAAGTATAAGAAACTGAAAATACTTGTGTTTTTCAAGTACCTTTGGTTTCTAAAGATTCCTGAAATTTAAAAAAGTTCATCATGTTGTATAATGGGGAAGGCACTGCTGTTAGTGCCTTCTTTCCACCTTGTTGTAACTTGTAACGAGGGCGCAAAGCCGAGGTACAGGGTGGAAGGCAACAATAACTTGTCTTTTCCTACATAATGGCCGAGGGTATCGATAAGCTTATTCAAATTTTCCTCCACAATAAGGATGGCTCAAGTTAAGTTTACACAAACATTCCCTATTTCCTACCTGAAAACCTCACTCTCCAAGCTAGCAAAGAAATTGCACCTTGTAAAATGCCCTAAAAATACACTACACACGTCTGCTTGCCGAGGTCATTATGGGCAAGGAAAGGCTTTTTTTGTCTTCCTAGATTTTCAGGCCCAGTTGATAGCTCCTGGCTGGACCCTTAAATCCAAGAAGGCCCCCAAAGGAGTTCCTCCCCTATACATTATGATACCTTCCAGAAAATCAAACTCATATGTAAAAAGAGGTAGTAGAAGTCAGCTAAAAGACTTGATGCTAAAAGGGGAGCTTGATGACTTCAACTACACTCAAAGAGTTTTTTAAGAATAGATACTATTTTCAGAAGAGGGACATCAGCACAACATGGCAACGCAGCGTTGCGTCAGTGGGTCATTTGCCTAGTAGCTGCATAGCTTTAGGGAAAGAGCTTTGCACCAAACGGTAGAAACATCTGGGAGGAAAATAGAACTGACTGCATTTGCAAACCTAAGCTCATGGGTTGTTTATGGACTCGTGTCAATGCTCAACTGCTTCAACAAATGTTGTCTGACAACGATCAGAACTGCTTTGCTATGCAACACTCTTCTACAACTGTGACGCGCTGAGAAAACGCAGGAGAACACAACCACGAACTAAAAACGCGCGCGCGCAGAGAGCTGCAGAGCGACGCAAGGACACGACTACGAACAGTATGTGTTCTCGTTGATTACGTGAGCAAAGGGGCGTGAACATGGATGAATTATTCCATTTCGCACAATTTCGCTACTATCTGACTTATTACTATACCACAAGAGTGTGAACATGGATGAAGATCATTCTCTCTCTTTAATTAGCAAAATTAATCTAATTTACACTAGGAAAAAAAAAGCTCCCTTTACTTACTGAAAAAACCGACAAATTTGTCAGAAAAAAACCACTGGTCATCATCAAGCTTTTAACCTAAATTGGACTTTTGCTGATCACCATAGATAGGATTATTGGGTTCTAGAAGTCATGAACAAGAAGTGATGGAAAAAACTAACTTTTTTCTCGACATAAAAAAAATTAGTGCAAAGCATTATAAATCAACGTATATTTTTATTATTTTCTATCAAGATTTCTCCCACATCAACTTTAATGGATTGATAAATTTTCGACCACATTTGAAATGTTTGTCATGTTTTTACAATCAGTTCAGATATTAGATTCAATAGAGGCGCCTGATATTGAGCTTCTGCAAAAAAGCTGCAGCAATGAAAAACGATGCACATATTTAAGGTACCACTATAAATGACACATGGTCTGGGATTGAAATTGCAGTTCATGAGAATATAATGCAATCCTTTATGCTCATGGGACCTTAGAAGAACAAATGGACCAAAACTGTGAAAATCGTGCTTACAGTTGCTGGATACACAGTACAGACAACAGACCACTGCACACAGATTTGACACAACTATCTTGCTCTTCAAAATAGAAGGCCTCACTTCGAATACAATTGTTTCATTCAATCTGGGTTTCCTGTCCTGTCAGCTGGTGGACCTTATTTCAAAGTAGTCCATTGCTACATTAGATAAGTGAAAACATGAGCTATGTTCCTCTCTGAGCAAAGCAATATCATGGAACTTGTTCAATGAAGGAAATTCCAATGAAGGATATGGAGATGAACTAAGTGGATTCTACCTTTGCCCTACTGACAAGGGTAGTTCTTTCGATCTGTGAACATACCTGCACTGAATGCAGAAGTTTGACTTTCTGATGGGTGCCACATCTCCTTGTCCCTTCCACCCATCCTGGACACAGGAACACTGTCAGGACAAATGAAGGTTTTCAAGGTTCTGAAACCAAATGTCAACTTAGTACACTGTAACCCTGATTGCAAAACAGGACACATCAGGGGTTTGAGGGATTGATTATACAGAGTGCAAAATCAAAAGAATTCTTCCTGCAATATGGTGGATGCAATGATGCTATGTACTCACCAAGTTGAAAGCCCTCTCTTATGCCAATCCAGTGCTGCAGGGGGCCTTGCAATTGCTTAGCTTGAGACTGAAAAATTATACCATGCTGATGATTCAAACACACCAAGGTTGTTGCAAACTTTGAATCTGATTCTGCAATTCACCCTATGGGTTGTGTACTTATTCTCTATTTCCTCAGTTAACAGAAGGTGGTGATGTTGCTGAAGACCCAATCACAAAATCCGAGCGTCCAAATGACAGATCATTCATTCGCCTTGGGTCTCCTTGAGTCAAGGCTTGATTTAACCGCCGCAACCAGATGTCATAATCAACTGGATACGGTGTGCTACAGAGACTATCTATATAATCAGCAAATGCTTTCAAGACAGCAGATACCTCCCCTAGTTGCTTCTGGATCGCTCTTCGGGACCAGACTCTGTCCCTCCAGTGCAAGGCCGCCTCCATGCTGTTAAACTCAGGAATGGTACCCCCACATACAAAAAAGAGGAGGTACACCAAGCTCTCTGCATCAGATGCAGGACAAAGCCTTCCCTCTTGAAGGGCAGATGTGGAAGAAAATTTTGGAGAAATAGAAGGGCTGTCTCTTTCTTCCAATACAGCATGCCCCCAATCTGTCAGAACATAATAATACTCGTCATCAGCTGCTGCAACCCGCATCACATGCTCAGTGTTTATGTCCCCGTGTTGGATGCCAACTGAGACTGCACTGCGCAAAGCAGACAAGCAGTCATGGCAGCAGCGAAGTGCTTCATCTGCAGAAATCCAGCCTTCTGTTTCAACCACTGAAGCAAGTGTCTGACCAACAGGGTATGTCACTAACACAGGTGTGCCACACCAAGGATGGTCACAGCGGCCTGTGGGGGATTCCTTCAAGCATGGCCCTGGGTGCATAACTCTACCAGACCCTGCTATCTGTGGCAGAAACCTGCTGAAGACGCCCCGCTGTTTCATTATATTCAACACACGTGTCTGTCTTTGCACCTGGTACAGTCATTAAAATTTGTCATGTAAATAGTTTCAGATGCTTCAAAGCATCAGAAACTCTATGAATCTTGTATTGCAGACCCTTGCACTCACAGATGTGGATTGTAACTCGAAAAGCAGAACACACAGTAGGGACTAACCTGATACCACATGCTCATGTCCTGCCAAGAGGGCTCCAGCTGTGAAGGGTGAGCACCAACATTGACAGCAAGAAGCTTTCCCACATCATCAAGTGACACAGCAACATACACTGACTGCTGCATGCCCCCAAGTTGCTCATGAATCTGAAACCCCTGTTGCCATTGGGCATCCTCCAACCATAAGATCGTTCCACGCTCAAGGTGCATTGTTCGTGCAACTGCACCACACTTGGACTTCACGACCTATCATACCACCCAAACACGCACTTCATTTAGGGTTGCTGAAATCTTTTAATCCCTTACGTTCACAGCAGAAGCTCCAAAGATCTTGTATTTCCATCAGGAGCACCAATAACAGACCATTGCTCAACATGTAGGTTAATGCAAGATGAGAAGAGATTAGATCCTGACCTGCTCTTCCTCCTCAATCTCTAATTCCTGACCATGGGAATGCCTAAGGAGGGATGGTCCATCCCCTCTTTCTTGGTCTTCAACAATGTCACGCTCCATTCGTCTTTGCTGCAATTGGGCACTGAATTCAGCTGCCATGTCTGCCATAGATTTCTTGGGTGGACCCTGACATTGTTCAATTGAATAAAACAAGGCTAAAAGGAGCTGCAGTGCACCAAGGTCACCCCAATTTGCATTGCCAAATCGATTCCACACTTGATCAACTGGAGAAACAGCAATTTCCACATGCTCCTGAAACCATTCTGCTGCACTAACATAAACATTGTCTGTTATGGTCTCCAATTTCATGATATCTCCTTTCAGCCTTACCACTCCACCCTTCTGTGAATCCATACACAAAATGTATGCTATATCAATATCATTATGTATCGCTTGGCTTCCTTCAGCCAAAAACCGTGATGACAGCATTTGAAATCCATGAAAAAGTGCATGCCCTACAATTTCTAAGCCAGGTACAGTATCATCTCCTTGTGAAAATGCCCCTGCCATATCCTCTTGAACCTCCACAAAGGTGACAACATTTTCCCATGGCATAGAACCCTGCTTTCTACCATCCTTTCTGACCAGAGCAATTCCAGGAATTGTGGTTGCATTCATCTTTGAGCTTGCATTTTCCATCATGGAAACCTGTCAAATCCAAGGGTCCCCAATTTTTATTGCAACATTTAGCCATCAAAAGTTAGCCCACTTTGCAAATGGTGCTTGGGGCAATCATATACACATATCACACAACAATATTATGCTATAATCTGCATTCCTATCCAGCACATTATGATTAACAGTTTGCACAAGAGTTAACCATTGCTGGCAAGAGCTACTTCCTGACATACATTCATGTCCTGTGTCAATCAAACACTCATGAAACATGGAAGTATGAAAGAAATTCATAAATGACTCCATGGGAGGAACTGTAGTGACATGTGGACTGTCAGCACACCTAAGCCCACTATTTAGAAGACAAGGTAGAAACCTTTGGGCCCTTCACATGGAGTGGCATGGACTTCAAGTCAGCAGAGGCAGCCCAGAAAATCTCCCACAAGCGTTGGGCACCAGCATGAACAAAGTCCTCCACTGCAAGATATCTATCTGCCTCTGCTACACAATCATCCATTTTGCACAAATATGAATAGCAGAATAAGGTTCATCAACTCAAATTCACCAAAGGGGACTGTATTCTGTTCCAGATTCTAGAAAGGGAAATCAGATGCAAGTTTGGTGAAGTGGTTGTCTGGGAGGGCAGAATATTTTGTTCCTGCCATAACTCCAGCTTTGCTCACAAATGAGAATGTCTGTTCTTGCTTTTGGATGGCTGATGAACTAAGTGCAATTCTTCTGCTGCATGCAGCTTAAGCATACTCACCAGAAGGGGATGCAATAGAATGAGGTGAAGGCATTCGAAACAGGAGTTGAAAGGGCACTCCTTCAATCGCATAGTCAAGCAAGCGGAGCTCATCTAGTTGGAATGGAGAGCAAAACTTTGAGCTCCCTAAGGGGAGATTTTCAAGATTGTACTGCAACCATTCCTGGATTTCAACAAAGAAGGCATCACTGCTGACAAAGTGCTGGCAAAACTCCTTCAATCCCTCTGCAGCATAAATATCACAATGTGTAAGAAAATGCCTGCAACACCAGGACACATCACAGGGAATGTGTGAAGTACACCACAATTTCTGCTCCTCACACTCACAGCTGAATATTCTCTTGGTCTACATATTTCTTGGTCTGGAAAGGAGAGTATGAGTATACACATGCAAGCCAGTGACAATCCGCATCTAGATCACCTTGGTCTCCACCCTCAACTCTCAGACAGAAGCAATCTCACACCTTCTATCATGAAAGTAAGATTTTTTTCTCTTCTTTGCTCACTTACAGCTTAAGAATTGTTGTCCAATCTGCAGGTGAGTGGCTCCTATCATGAAACAAGGGACAATCTACTGTTATTTTGCAGGTCCACCTGTTTCTTTCAAGCTCTACTGTGACGTTGTACGAAAGGTAGTGAGGACCTCTTCAGGACTACCTTTGCAAAGAAACCAGTCAGAAAGGCATCATGGGACAACAGGATATCCAAAGATGCAAAAACATTTGTGGATTCTGTGCTGTGGATTCCTTCCTACCTCCTTGCACCAAGTGAAAAACTTTTGGCATGATGGAGAAGGCAGCAGAGATGTGGAGATCCATAAAAAGTCAGACAGAGTGGGATTGCAATGGTTTCAGACCTGAAGCAACTTTTCTCAAACTCCCTCCTCCACTCTTCTTCAGTCTCTGCCCTTCTCCAGTTTTGGATGTTGATGCTCCTCCCCCTGATTTGGATCGCCATCCTTGAAATTGCCCACTCAACAACACTGAGTGCAGGGAACTAGGTATTACCATCAAGGGCATTTCTTTCATGTTTTCTGTAAACTTGTCCCACCTCACATCAGGTAACATCACTTTCCATGCATTGCTAACATTGAGAAAGGAAACTACAACCGCAAACTTTCCTGTTCAGTTTTGCTCCAAATGGCTTAGAGCATGTTATCAAGATGCCAATAGAGCGCTGATCAAAGGATGCAGAGGAAACTACCAAACCATTGGCAGGGCGGCAGCAGCCGGTGATGGCATCATCTATCTAGACGTACCAGATGTCATGATGATGCTCGTCGTCTGTGTCAGTAATTCCAATGCCGAAGAAGTTGAGCCGTGGAGATTGAGCTGATCTGCGCATTGCCGAGCCTCCTGCTACGACCTCCGCAGCACCCACAACTGTCCGCAACAACCTCCTAGGCCACAACAACAGGGCTTCCTAAACAGATCACTTCTTCCGCTTCTCCATTATTTCTCCTCCCGTGATCTCTCAAGCCTCCTAGTTACTTCTCATCCTTCAAGAAGATCGTCCTCTACAATTGACAAAAGCAGATTCACAGCATAAAACAAGAAGAAGTTCCTGGAGCAAGAAAACAAAAACAAGACAATACTTACACAGCAGTAATAATAATAAAAGAGAAAAGCCTAATGCTTCCCGCACTCGCACATGTGGGAGAAAATGCCGTTCACAGCGTTAAAAGAGAAGTTTGTTCGTGAGGCAACAAAAACAAAAAAAACCGCGACAATACTTAACACAGCAATAACAATAAAAACAACGACAACAGAAATACCTTAAACCTAGTCTCCTACTCGAACATTTCTCCCGTGTCTTGTCCAAGTCCTTGATCTTCTCGTTTTGCGTTCCAGGAGGCATGGTTTTTGGCTTGGCGCGGGAGGCGGAGGAGGAGCAGGCAGCAGTAGCAGCGCTCCAATACTTCTTACAACAAAAAGTGACGACTTGTCACATAATGGCTCTACCCCGTTTAAATGACATCTATAAGAATGATAAATGTTCAACATACTAAATTGGAAACAGAGATGGTGAAGCCAAGTGCATCACTTATGCCGGACGTGTTTCTAATGTGGAATTCTCCACATGACCCTAGAATGTAGGAATACCAAACTTTGGCCCATTTCTTTCTTGGTGCACATCACAATGTCTGTACCCTAAAGGGACAGGATAGAGCCAATAAATGCTTGCCAATTGAATTTTCTTTCCTATTGAACCTTCTTCTTCCATTCTTTTTTTTTTTTTGGGCGGGGGGAGGGGAGAGGGTGGTTTCTTCCGATTCAGTTAGCCTACCACACACTTAAAATGCTCATACCATACCAGAGCATCAAGGACAATGACAATCTTTCTCCCCCCTCTCTCCCGCCCACACTCTTCTCTTTCGTCCCTTGCTTTACTTAAGGGCTACAAATTGCTGGTGGCTGGTTTCGAAGTTTGGACCACTGGGGTTTGAAGTTGGAGCCACTGGGGTTTGAAGTGTTGAGCGGGTACCAGGCTGAAACCCTGGTATATAATAGACTGGGACTGGCTGGTCCTGGTATCCAAGAATTGAGCAGAGAGGTATGGGTATGACCTGAGGCAATACCAAGCCAGGCTCATACCAGTACCTGCCATGTCTGCCTCATACCATACCCAAGGGAAGTAGGACAAAGTATGCTTCTTCTCTTTTAGGCTTCTATGTTGGGGAGTGCCCTTTGCTCCTAAAATATTGGTGATGAGCCAATCAAATGGCTCCTTCTGAAGAGAAAACACACACACACACACACCCATTCAGTAATTAATAGAAGCATGAAGATAAGTACCCCCAACTTATACCGCAGATATTAGACTTTATAATAGAAAGTATTAGTCTAATCTATGTTTTTGAAGTCAAGCTAACTAGTAACTTAGTCTGTGCATTTTTATGAAGACAATTATGTGACAAAATACCTGACAATCTTTATTCCAAAGAGAACCCAAGAAGAAAGAAATGGGAAAGGCAAAAACAGAATTGGGAGTTACAAGCTCAGGGAGATTTATTTCTTTCTTTCAATTATTTTTTTGATGTTGAGTGAATGTGGATCATTCATAATAAGATGGAGCCAAAAAGTTCTAGTATCCATCTATATTTCTGATTACCTGGGTCATAATCTGGTGATTTTTTCCATAAAGGATATTGAAATTTTGCAAAAAGGAAAAACCTCCAAATCCTCATTATTTCATTGCTTTTACACTTTTATTTATATACAAAAAAATTCGGCAGAATGCAAAAATTCGCCTAAAAAACTAAATAAATAAATCACACACACACACACACACACACACACAAACAAACAAACAAGTGTGTGGGTTTCAAGCACTTCACAGGCCTTGAAGCAGGGCCTAGAAGAAGAACCCATTACCACCTAATGGAACAGTTACAAAAAGCTTGTTCCATACAGACAAAAAGTGAATGGCTGGATTCTCAAACTTGAGACTGTGGAAGGGCAGAGTTAGTTGCAGACAATCTGGAGAGGAGCCCTAAAATGATTTTCAGGAATCAGAGAGAGGGTTGAAAGTTGAAAGGGCCACACAGATACACACCAGGCAGCCTGGGTGTTTGAAAAAACCTGCATCTCTTATAGTAGGTACAATCTGGATCTGCACTGCATTGAATAACAAAGGGCTTGTGTTGTCCTTTCTCTCCTTGTACCCAATTTTGGGTGTCTTATTTTCAGTACTTTTGAAAAGCTTTTTCCCCTAATCCTAATTCGGATTGGTGGCAGTGTGCTGGTTTCACTTTTCACAGATGCTACACCTGAAGGGTAAAATACATTGTTGTGCAGATATTTAGTTGGACTTACAAAGGACAACCAATTCTGGATTTTTAATTATTTCAGCATTAGCAAACTAACAGTTGCAAACTTTTTGAAAAAAATCAGGATCAAAGAACCAACAGTCCCAGCCATTTCAAAAACCGAGGGTTTTCATGAAAGAACTGACAATGAACACACAGTTTTATGGCTGGTTAGAGCATCTCCAGCAGCAGGCACCATTTGCTCCTCTATCCATGTTTATCACATCCAAGGAATTGATGGTTTAACCCTAAACCCAATGCACTAATTGTTTTCCCCTCCCCACCCATCACCATAAAACCACCACCACATAAGGTCAAACAGTGTTTAAACGCAGCACCCAAGGCAAACTGACCAAGTGAAGAGCAGTTATTTTGGCTTCCTGTGGCTCTTTCAGCCATGGAATAATGCAACCATTTAGAAATCCAACCCCAAACACTGCCTCAAAAGCACCACATTCTGGCAGAGCTTCATCCAGATTTTGGTGGACAGTGCCACTGATGGAGATGTTCTAAGGCCCCAAGGTGGAGGATTCTCAAAACAAGGCATTAGCAGACCCCTTGCCACCTTACAGAATACCACTTGCCCAAAAGGCTTGTCACATTCCCCGTTGATATATTCCATAAGGTCCATTCACATAGAGAGAGCTAGGAGGTGTCTTTTTGTGAAGGGTAATACCCACACACCAGGAAATTACACCTTGTCAACTAAATGCAGACCCCGAGGTCTGGGGTGTAATGCCCTACTGCCATGGCATTACCTGGTGTACTGAACAAGATAGACCAGTACAGCAGGGCCTCTTGCTCATACAGTGGGGCCAAACATATCATACATAGAAGTTGATCACATGCAGAGACTGCACTGAAAGTTATGATGGTGACTTTGGAGTTGTATGCTACAGCAGGAAGGAAGTGTGCTACCTGCAGATTGTACATCATCCTCATGGGTAGCTTGTAGCTTCCCATTGAATCCTACCATGCTCTGGCCACTCCAATTGAAAAGCGTGCTCACTGTGGGAGGTGCCATCAATTCAAGGAGGTGACCTCAAGCCCACAATATTGTAATGACAAAGAAAACTGCAATTGCCAGCAATACAGCAATGCCAACCAAAAATCCAAATGCCTGTTGCACAGACAACACAAAGTCAGGATGATAAAGGCCCACACACAAACACCTTGCCACTCTATCTTTCAAGCTTTGCATAGCTTTGCATACCTGGATTTTGCATATTCCTGAAAACAAGATCAAGTTTTGGTAGCTTGTGGAAAGAGAGCTCACCAGAGAGTTCATGTCATGGCAACACTCACAAAATCAATATTTTTTTAAGCCAAAACAAAAGATTACCTTGCCTCTTGATGCAAATCTGAAGTGATTTGTGAACCATATCAAGCCCTTGTCAACCAGTGGTGCTAATGCCAAAGCCCTGCAGGATGAACAATACACCAAGGCATCCATAAGCCTTTCCCATTTTGTGTAAACTCATATAGGAATCCTTCCCTGAGGATACAGCCTCTTGGCCACTAGGGTTTTTTAGGGTTTCCCCTCAATATCTCCCTCTCTTGCAATGCAGAATCTGGGCAGACAGTCTATGGTGGAAGAAAAAAAATGTATTACTATGTTAAACTTCACTGGCACACCCTCTGTCCTGGTTTACCCATTCATCTGGACAATTAGAAGAATTTAGAAAAGTTCACATACCCCAGACCACGTAGTACCTTTGTCACCTGACTCCCAGCCCACACCATTGCAATCAATTTCAAGAACCTGCAACAAGAGGCACACATTAAATGAGAAATCTAGCTCAGATTGCATTTGATTTATGCATCACCTTATGCCCCCAATCCTGTTCAATGTTACAAAAGAGGTGGCTTCTTATGAGAGGGGAAGTATAGGACCAACTTCCATATTATTCACTCTTTAAACATGCAGAACCTTGGAGCAAAAAATTCACCCTCAGAATTGAGACCCAGCAAGATAAATAACCTTTCAGCAGCTGGCCCAAAGCCAAGTCCACCTGGTGAAGGTGCCACATAGAACCTGCACAGGTGCCATGAGAACAACACATGAGTTACACCTTGCTTATCATCAAGCTCACACAGTGGGTTAAGGCTTGAATTCATGCTCCAGTAGCTGACCCACCACACTTGTGTGGGTGGACCAAGGAAGGGTGTTGCAGGATAGTCATTGTTCAAGGTTTCTTCCCTCCCTCTCCCAGCAATCAAATGAAAGATAGATTAAAAGCACCGTGAGCACCACCAAATGTGCAAGTTGTTCATGGAACTAGAATTCAATTGAGAAACCCATCGAGAGACATGGCAGAAAGAACAGTTTGCAGAATGTACCAAACAAACAGGAAGGCTCCAAGATAGTAAACAGTATTCAGAAGCCCATATGACAGCATCCCTGCAACTCCATATTGCTTTAGCTTGTTTGTGAACCTGACCACCACCAATCAAAACTGGTGTGAAATGTGCAAGTACAGATTACATGCGGTTACAAACTTAAAACAATTATACAAAGGAGTGAGTGATGAATCAATTCCCAATTTCTGTTATGAATTCTGGCCCCTGTAAACTGCCATACCAGAAAGCCTTGGCCAGTGTGTCAAAGCGTGCACACAAAGAGGGGATAGAAAGTGGTCTTAGTAATGCAGATGAAAACCAGATGAGATGGAATACAAGGTCCCTGCCGACACAGAGATCTGGACAATGTCTCAAAGACATTTACTCTGCTCTTTGAATTGTCCTGCTTGCCATGAATTTTCGCCACCATTGCTCCAACCCACCTACATAGAGCACAAGTAAAAGGTTTCTCTTAAAAAGGGGACTCATTCAACAGCTCCTACATATTCTTTTACCCAAAAGAGCAAAAACATGGACTTGAAACAAATGCAAAAACAAACATACTGGTCAAAATTAAGAAAAGTGCAAACCTACCTTTTTGTTGATCAGGATCATTCCCTTGTTGTGCATCATCCACACCCTCTCCTTCCTACATGCATCAAAGCCACAGATTGCACACACAGAAGCCCTTGAATACAATGCAGAACAGAGCACTGCTCATATATCTCACATACAAATTGTATCATTCAAACCTTAAACCCTAAAATGTTAAACCTTAAACCTTAAACCCTAGAATTTTAAAACCCTAAACCCTTAGATCCGGGAGTGCAAGATGAGTACATTGTCACGGTCAACGAACTCCAAGTCTTCCACAGGTGCTTTGTCGTTGCCAACAGCAAAGGATTTCATTGCTGATCTTAACCCAGAAACTCGCTTCAACTCGTGAGCTGCCCACTTTATGCTCGGATGTTCCCAGAGTCCTCCATAAAAAGCAAGCTGATTTCCACTCCTGTTTTGCGGAAATGGGGCCAGGGATGCTGCAACTCGCCATCGTTTCCAGCTATCACTGCAAACCTAAAAACCCACAAAACCCAACAAAAAAAATTTAGGCCAATTGTTCGCCTCCTGCAAACAAGCTATCCATAGACGAAAGACCGAATCAGACTATAACCCAATCCCGCAACTTCCTGCAAATTCGAGATGTTCTTCGCAACTGGACACAAACACAAAACACAAATTGCTATGAACCCAATAAGAAGTTCCTGCTGATCAAGGTTTTCGGAACTGAAAAGACTCGACAACAAAAACCCAACAAGAGTGCGAGGGGAAGAAAATGGTCACCTGAAGTGATGATGGTGAGCAGGAATGTACACCCAACCTGACCACGCTGCCTGCCATGTTTTTCACGATTCTCCAGCGCGCAGCTTTTTGATCGATGCAGAGATGGGGTAATCTGGTGCGATCCTCACTTGCGGAACTACCCAAAATCTGATCCCCAAAAGCACCCGACGCGAAATCGCAAGAGAAAATGCACACAATCGCACGAAGAAAATGCGCACATTCGCATAAGAAATGGCACGTCACCAAATAACCTTAAACCCTAAACCCTTATCTTGGATCATCATCTATTCTTCACATAAATTTCATCCATTTGTTGGGCATTTAACATGTTAAGACTAGGTGAAGAAATGGCACTCCCCCAAATAACCCAAACTCTACATACTGAACCCTTATATTGGATGATCATCTATTCTTCACATAAACTTCATCCATTTTATGGACATTTCACATGTTATGGACAAGGTAAGGTGACCACCCAACAAGAAATCACACTTCCCCAAATAACCCTAAACCCTTATCTTGGATGATAAAATTTCTTCACATGAACTTCATCCATTTGTTGGACATTTCTATTATGAACTAGGTAACCAGTGAAAACAGACAGGTTTTTGTGGGGCTTTCACTTATGGTAACCAGCATGCACAAGTTGGCTATTTGGACATATCCAATTGTACAGGAGCATCAAACTTATGGGTCATTGGACATAGAAGAGCATGAGTTATAAGGTTCAGCCAACGAACAACCAGGAATGTGCAAAAAGGAATTAGGGAGGTATGAAAATGTCAAAAGACAAGCAGGATACACCACATAAATGGAGAGCTCTCGTGCAATGGTGTGTTGTCATGTCGGCAAGATGTTCTGGTTATGGAATGGGTGTATTGACGCATGGTGAAAGTCTTTTTTGTCAAGCTTAACTCGGATTTTTGTTAGGGGACTAATTTTATTTCTTAGGGAAAACACAAGTGTCACCAAATATGTGTTGTGTCTTGGATGATCATCAATTCTTCAATGATCTTCATCCATTTGTTGAATATTAACCTTTCATTGAATGGATGTAGTGAGGCTTGCAGAGAAGTCCTTTTGCAAGCTTAGATTTTTTCTTTGGGAATTGATGTTATTTTTTTACAAAACCTAGAAAAGAATTGGTTTTGACAAGTGTTGGGCAAATATATGCACTAGTACCTTTCACAACTTTGATGCTAATTATATTATTTACACACACAATTTTGTGTAGGAAAATAGAGAAGTTTTTGGAATTTTCTAGTTTTTAATTAATTGATTATTTAATAGACATGTATTAAAGTTGCCTCTTGGTATGTACTATGGTAGCTTGTTGGCTAGTATATAATATGTTACAAGTACTGGGATCAAAGTTCATATTATATTAATTTTTTACTATGAATTTCCTGAGATCAATGTAGTAAACCCCTTTTAAAATCACACCCATTTTAGTCACATTTTTGTTTGTTTCTGACATTTTTTTTGGTAACCATCCGTTTTGGTAAGAAACACCATTCTTTTGAATCATTATCACATTCATTAGTAGTAGCACAAAACATTTGCAAAGCTTTTTTTTTTGTAAATGTGACGATAATGGATGGAAATATAGGGTAAATATTAGGGTTTTGTAAATTGTAGTTCCTTTGGCAATGTTAGTGTCGCTTGGTGTTCATGTTGTGCAAACTAACAATGATGAATCCAATTAAAGAGAAAAGAAAAAGACAACAACTTTCTATTGCAAATAAGCAAAAGATATGCAAGCTCACCAAGAAAGTAGAAATTTTCAATTAAAAAGATAGAGTTGACAACATAGATAAGGAATTCAAACTCAATATATATCATCACATTAAAATACGGAGAAATCACAACCTTTTTCAAGTCAATAATGCATAGTAGAACTTAGAATAACCCACATAGGAAATTTTAACAATTGGCACCCTTATTTTAACATAAGAGGGCTATTTTGCGAGATTTTTTTCCATAGTCATAATCTTTGTGAGGGTTTGTATGGAATGTTATCATACATGTTTGAATCACAATTCATTAATGTCACAAAAAAAAGTGGTCATCAAGGGAGTGATTATAAAGGGGGTTTATTGTATTTCAATTAGGTGGGTATGAAATAGTGTTGTGCAAATTTTAGAATCTACTATAGATACTTGTCAAATATTAACCCAAGTATATGCCCACTCACCCAAAGAGGGTGACAAAAATCAAAAAACTTGGTTTTCGTATAAAACCTTGATTTTCAAACTTTTTGAAATTTCCAAAAAATCACATTTCTAACCACCAAATCTTTCATGAAATTTTTTGATTCTTTGATGTTTCTAAATTAACCATAACCAATGATTCTTTGATTCTTATTTTTTTCTCAAAAAACCCAAATTGGTGATTCTTTATTTTAAATTTGAAAAAAACCAAAGCTATCTACTTTTTTTAAATCAAATAATTACACAACATTAATACCAAAGTTCAATTAGTAATATTATCTATTATTACTAGCAAATGTCAAATATATTGTATTTGGAAATAAATTTTCTTGGAAACTTTTATTTATTATTGCGCCAAGCTAATGGACATGCATGTGTAGATTTTGGGTGCACCCATCCAATTGATGGGTTGTTTTGAAATCTACCCATCTACTTGTTGGGCTTCTTCACAAAATATGAATGTTGGGTACATAATTTAATCATGCCTCTATTTCATCTTTTTTTTGGGTTGTCACATGCCCTTTTGTATCACAAGGTTTCATATCACTATGAAATGTACAAAAAAATCATATGACTAATTTTTTAAATGAAATTTGTTTTACAAATAATTAGCTTCAATTCCTTTCTATTTTATTAAAATGAAATTTTTTATAAATGATTTGAAATATTATGAAATTTTGATTAAAATAAAGCATGTAAAACAAATTAAAATTTTAATATAAAATTATTTTTTGAGATATAAATGTTTTTATATAATTTGAAGTTATTTTAAAACTTCAATAAAGTTTTGATGAAGATTTAATAATAAAAATAGTAATGAAATTAATTCTTAATTGATTAATTGCATTGTTGTTGCCTTTTATGTTTCAAAAAACTATTATTGCCTTAAGATAGTAGACATGCATATATGATTTTAGGTTTTACCAAGCATGTATGGGGCAAACACAACTAGTTACCATATGAATATATCATGAATCATTTACCAACTTGCCCAACATTGGTTCAAACCGCCATGGTGGCTTTCTAGTGGTCATTCCATTTGCATTTAGATTATGTAGGCCTATTAAATTTAGTGGTGAAGAATCATCAAGATTTTCATCTTTAAACATTTACATGATATGTAGTATTACAATTTATAAAGGTCATGAATGACTTTTGATGCACGTTGCCAATCACTACATTTTGAAATGTTGGAATTATATATATATATTCCAATTAATTCTCTACATGTTTTAGTGTGTTTAATCTCCAAACGCATTTTAGTTTTGCAAGTGTGCAAAAACATTTTATTAAAAAAAGGAATTAGACATTTTCTCAACCAAAAGGACTTCAAAACTCATGACTTATTAGTTCAATTTCCATCTTTAATGTGGAGTCACTTTTGTCTTTTCTACCTCAATAAAAGAAAGTGGTAATGTTTGTAATAAAGTTATAATCCCATTGAAGTTCCATGGATTCTAAATCTTGAGACTTTCACGTTCCTATGATGGATAATAAATTTTCAATTTTGGAAGCAATCTCATTTGCATCATTTACAAATGTGGTTCAAGTAGAAAATGGAGATTATTTTGATAGTGAGGAAGTTGATAGTTAGGTCTAATGTTTTAAGCTTTAGATTTTGCAATTTTTTTTGTTGTGGTCAACATGCTCATTGTTTATGTTTTGGATTTGGTGTGTCAAGTTTTTGTTGTTGTTTGCATTGTTTTTCTAATCAATATAATGAAATTTATTGTTTTTTTTTCTTGTCCATATTTTGTTTCTCATTACAAATGTTTTTATGCAAATCTCATGAAATTGAAATGAACCAAGGTTTTTTTTAATAAGCAAGTGGATGAGATTTTGTTTTTTAGGGTATTAGTGATCACCAATCATGTTGCCAAATCACAAGGGTTGATAATAATCTATTTTGCCAATAATGACATCAAAGTGAGGTTTTAGACTTAACATTCATGGAATATTATTGGTGACTTTGAGTTCAAATTTGTATTGTGATTCAATTGAAATTATAGGTACAAATTTGAATATTCAAATATATATGAATCATAGTATTTGGGGATAAAGTTTGGTTTCAACTAAAAACTAATTTATGGGTGATAGATAGAAATTTAACTATATTTCTAGGTCTTCTACAAATTACTTCATCTAAAACATATGCTTACATATTGGTTAGTGGTTGCAAATTACAAAATTTTAAAGATAAAATTAATACATGTAAATTAGAAAGTGATTATTCATAGGGTGTTAGTCTCCATGCTTTGGCTTAATCAATGTATTTCATTTAGAACATTTTGATATGGAGGATGTTGAAAGCATTTATGTATAAAACTTTGAAGTTTTATGCACCTTGTAATAATGTAATAATTTACCAAAAAAAATTGTATTATTACAATTTGCCCATCCTGACCCATAAACATAATTTTTTTGGACAAAATGAAATGGGAGACCAATTAAATGTTGTCGGATGTGCCATTCATCATGGTTGGTCAATAAGAATAATCATTATCTCTTAGCCATCCTTTTGAAGATCATTACATCATGTGCATATATTTAAATTCAAATATATTTTCATTATATTTAAAAGTTAGATTTCATCCAAAATAAGGCATACAAATCATTATAATGTTGTTGGTGAAGATGTTATAAACCCTCCAAATCTTAGGGTCACCCACCATTCACTTGAATTTGATTGAAATTGTTGAAAGGTTTTTCACCAAACCTAGGCCAAAAATAAGGTGTATGGATCCCAAGATGTAAATGTTTTGAGGTTTTAAGGGTTGAAGCTTCAAAGGAGTTAATATTTGAGTTGATTACATTTAGTTTAATCTCATTAAATTGTATTTTGAAACAAAGTTCATGTTTGCTATTAATGAACATAAGCATGAAAACCATGGCTAAAAGTTTGACCCCATAATATAGCTCGTCTTGCATGAACATTCATTTCTCTAATTTTTTCTTTCACAATTTGTCTTTCCACCTTTTACATCAAGCTTTAACTTTGCATTCAACCTCCTCTTTAGATACTAACCCATCTTCACCTTTCTTTATCTCTATTGACATCTTTATTGTGTCTATTAGGAAGCTGCAAAGACAAATCACAAAATAAATTATTTCCCAAGGGACTCTTGTAAAGTATGTTGAAAGTTTTGGCAAATTTAGTTTTTTTGAAATCTAGAAAAAACCACTTTTGTTTCCAACCAATTTGTGTCAAAATCAAAGTGAATGTTTTTTTAATAAACAACAAGATTACACAAAAATGATAAAACTATTTTTTTTAATCCATATTTATGAAGACTTGAACAATGTGCATGTTGGAAGATGATTTTACAAGCAAGCATTCACCAAAAAATTTATAACTTCACATTAACAATTGCATATAACCATTTGATACCATTTAAAAATATTGAAGTGTAAGTGTAAAATAAACACATTTACATGTAGAATAATGGCATTTTTGTCAAAACTTCACAACACCATGTACACAAGCTTTGGAAGATTTAATGACTTGCAATTGAAACCTTGTTTTACAATCATAGGCCATTCAAGGAAATAGATTCTTGCACATGTACTCTCAAATGAAAAATTCCAAGCACAATGTGCCCAAAAATCACTTGTGGTCGGGTTATGTAAGATTTCTTTTTGTGGTACCCAACCTAAGACACATTTTACGACCTTGTGTGCATTCTTCAAATCATGCCCTCAAAAGAATCTTTGACCCACGATAATTTGATGGATTAACCAAAAGTGAAGTTCGGAAATCACATTTCATGCTCCTGGGAGTGTAAGAAAGAGTGTAAAAAAGTGTGAGGGAATGAACCCCCACACTTTCAAGTGAGCTCTCATTTTGGGAATTGGAGTCGCAATGGACTCCCAAATTTTCAAAAGGTGATTGTAGGGGTCAAAATTCATTGCATTGAAAACTTCTTTATATCATTAAAAAGCTCTTAGAACATAGATGTATAAAATGAGCTTGCATGACCCATTTGGCCATTTAAAACATAAGTTATGGTCAAAAGAAGGGCCAAAAGTCAAATTGTCAATTTGATTCCCGACCACTAAAAGTCAGGAATCACCCTAATTTCCTTGTGTCCAGGTGATGTGCTACATACTATTGAAAAAATTTCAACAAGGGCTACAACTTTGCTTCAGACCTTACCTCAATTGAAGGTATGAACACAAAGTTATAGGCCTCCAAAATTGCAAGAGTCCCAATTAAAAAAAAATTGAGACTTTCAACTTGGGAGTCCCAGGACAAAATGGCATTTGGGTCCAGGCATTGTGGCTAAGCATAAATAATACAATAAGGGGGAAGGTGGTGGCTTCCCCCAAGTCTAAATTGTGATGAATCTTGTAAGTCCACGTTTGTTCATGGTTTGTCCGTGCACCAAAAGTGCTCCAACTATGCAATAATCAACTTGTTGTTTGGTTTGTGCAAATTAGTGTGAGTAATCAACTTGCTTGTCACTCTTTTTAGTCCCCATCCAGAAGCTCCAACATGCCATTTTACCCCAAAGTGCTACAAGCCAAGGAGCATGCCTCAACTCCTTATCCTTATGATGTTTTCACCTTTTGGACTCACAATTAAGTCCATCAAAGAATTTGGGGGTGCGTCATTTACCTAGTGTAAAGCACAAATAAATGTTATATGAACCTAAACATATCCAAATCATGAGGTGTGGGAGGATTTTTTCCAAACTCTTTAAAAATGGGAACGACATACATTTATAAATGGGCACATTTGTCATCCCACTTTGAAGGGGTATGTGTAAGATCTTTCTTATTTTCTAGGAAGAATATTCACAAATTAAGGTGCCCTTCACATGGCATATTCATTTGGAAATTTATCCTTGTGTATTATGAAATTGTAGGAAATTCACAGTGAATTGCATAAGAAGAACAACCTTGTCATATTAAACAAAAAAATTATTATTCTTTAAGGTTGCAGGAGTACTAGGTAGTAGGAAGTGAGATATAACAATAAGTAGTTGGGAACCAAAAGAGTTGCAGGTTGAAAAAATAGGCATGCCCAACCTTCATTGCTCGCATGTGATTTTAGAAGCAATGGACCTATTTCCAACATAACTTTTGTTTGTAAAGTTCAAACGTGAGAATAATATGAGAGGCCCAAAAAACGATAACATAAAAAAATAAAATAAAATACTTAAGATAAAAATGTAAAAATAAACCTTAAACATCTTGAATCCTAAGATGAAAATATGGTAGTAAATTATAAAATTAAAGTATATAACACCTTAAATCTTTAAAGGCACAAATCTAAAATTAAATTACAAAACAATTTGAATCCTCAAAACAAAAATCTGAAATTAAATTATAAAACACCTTGGATCCTCAAAGACAAAAATCTAAAATCAAATCATAAAGCACCTAAATCTCAAGATATAATTTAAGATAGAAACATCCTAGAGATCTTCAAGTTAGAAATCTAAAATAAAATGAAGCACCCTAAAAACAAAAATCTAACATTAGATTATGAAACACTTTGAATCTTGATCCAAATAGAAATATAAAATAAAATATTGAAGCATTTGAATCCTCAAAACATAAATTTAGAATCAAATTAAATTATAAAACACCTTGGATCAAAAATGTTAATGTTAAGAATATAATCAAGAAGAAGGATGTTGACCTTCACACTTTGTGTGCCAATGAATGTTTTATGAAAGGTATTATGAACCTTCAATTCCAATGCATGAAATGTGTTCACCAATATGAATGAACAATTTACAAAATCAATTTAAACCTTCATTATGTCATTGCACATGGGGTTGCCAAAGTGGTAAACACCTAAAATTTCATGTGCAATTCCAAGTAAGTTAGTCATTAAAATGTCTCTATTTTGAAGTGAAACAAGAACAATATGTTGGTGATGGAGTTGTGGTAACTACCATCATTATTCGAAATTGTTCACATTAACTTCAATTCATCCATTTGCAACATTGGCAATTTGAGTTTGTTCACTTACACAAAACTATCATTAATATTATTACACCAACTTTGTTATACTTTAAAGCAACACATAATTGTTAAAGCTTTTTCAATTTCAAAAAATTAACAAAGATAATGAAAGGGGGATTCAAGAAATTGTATTCAACCATGATATTGAAGGCAATAATCATTGTTGGGGACACATACAACATGTGTTTGGCAATGTTCAACTTGTTAGCTACTTGTTCCAAGTTGTAAACATGTTGTGTAAAATATAGGAAGGAGGTAGAGTTCAAACAACTGCATTATTAATCATAGTATGCGAGTTTGTTTTTTTCTCCAACTCAACATTAATGGTGATCACTTCCTCCAATAAATGGGTCAATTTCTTTCCACTTTTTTTTAGAAATCATGAATTCAAAATTTTATGGTCATTCAAATGCTTTGTTTCATCTTGAAGCTTGGCAAACCTCACACTTCAAGATCTCACATCCTCAACTTCTGTAAACTTGAGCAATTGGGTGATATGTTTGTTAATGCTTAAGTAGGTGACTATGATTCCTGCATCAATAAATTGTTTTGAAAGTTGAGGAAATGACCGGCCATGTCCAAACACAAGATTGGATACCACGAGCACATGAGCATTCTTACCACAAGCTTTTTCAGGTAACAAACTTACACATAATTGATACTTTCTTGCATCAAACCTTACAAGCTTAAATGTTTATTCAAGCTTCAAAACAAATTGAACATCAATTGGACCACAATCTATGAGATCTTCAATCCTTCAAGAGAGGAAATTCTATCTTTTGTGGGATTCTTTGATATTTTACTTTTGGGGTGGGAAGGGGAGAGTGTGTGTTGTCACTCTTTGTATTTTCTGAGTTTTTCCCCTTAAAAAAAAAATTTGATGGAAAAAGTGCTCAATATAAACCAATAACAAGTCGACCTATCAGCAAACAACATTTTCAAAAACTATTACAAATTGACAGATCAGCAAATCACTTAAAGAAAACTAATAACAAATTGAGACATTAGCAAACCACTTGCAAAAATCCTCATAACAAGTTGACACATCAGCAAAGTGCTTTTTAAAAGCCTAACAAACCATTTGCAAAATCCTCATAACAAGTTGACACATCAGCAAATGCTTTTTAAAAGCGTAGCAAACCGCTGTGCAAAAATCCTCACAACAAGTTGACACATCAGCAAAGTGGTTTTTAAAAGCGTAATAACAAGTGTCAACCTATGAAACATGACCACAGTGGCTAGTCTATGAACTCACCATCCACATACATCTACCTGCCTAGTAACTTCCAAGTGCCTTTGCTACTTACCCAACTACATAGTAACCAGTGTTCTGCGGATATTTGAATATAACTCCCAGTTCCATCTTTTAGAGCTTCTAAACCCAAACAACCGCCGGTTCTGAATATTGTGGGAACAAACCAGTGTCAAGAATCTCTGGTTATTTCAAAAACTCAAAGAACCTGTGATTTTCGCAAAAGAACCAGGAAAGAACCATGGGTCGTGGGTTATTATTTCATTTTTTAAATGTTTTTTTTTTTCCAGAAAAGAATGCTGATTGTTGAGCACACAAAAGTTGTTCGGAAATGAGTTGTTGTATGTAAAGGGTGAAAGCTGGGTATGAGTATTATTGGTCTTCAAGAACATACCAGTCAGGTATGACCTGAGGCAATACCAGCCTTATACCCATACTAATCTGGTATGGGACTGGAGATAATACCAGTTATATAAAGTGAACCGCCATAGGGTTGTACAATGAATTGCTACACAATTATTTTCCCCTTTGACATCCATGGACTCATGACTCCTCCTTTGTGGTACATTTTGCCATAGCTTAAGTTTTCATTTCTTTCCTCCCTCCTAATTAATGTGTGCAAAAAAATAATAATACCAAGAGTTCTACTCTTGAATTCCACTCTCAACAACAAAACATCAATGCACTTCAAGTCACTGCCCATCACACAAATCAGAACTCTGCTTCAAACACAATAAAAGTTGACAAGGAGGGATGCACAATTCACCACCCATGCACAAGTGTTAGAACTCTATTTTCAAAAGCAAAAAGAGAGAGAAAACTTCTATTGTCTTTTTTCCTCTTGGGCTTCCCTTGTTAGGAGCATTCTCTTCCTCTATTTATGAAATAAATCATATCTATTTATGGTGGTTTATTAGAGTTTCCCAAAGTTAGGTCTATAAGACTTTGTGTTAACAAGGTTTGCAGCTATCCTGATAGTATGTGTGAACCACCGAAGGAATCACAGGAAGACCAACATATAAATAACCATATAAATTCAAAAACTTCCCATACACAGGCAAGGAAACCATGACCAAGCAAACACTTTTCCTTTTAAAAGTGAAAGAAAAACTCCCAGCTAAGGACTTAAGAACTAATATAGGACTTTGGATCTTACTAGCCTGGTCCTGGTATTGGGTGCACGGTTGATTGTTGCCTGGTATGAGGCAAATATAAACCTGGTATGGAAATTGGTAAATGGGAAATATATACTGCTACTACTACCTCAGGTCCCTACGAGTATACGGCTGGTATTGCCTCAGGTCATACCAGCCTGGTAGGGACTGGTGTTGGTACCTGAGTTGATACCAGGCGATAGGCCTGTATACTGGTCCCAATGCTGGTATAAACCAGGATTGAGCAACTGGGTGTCATGTCAGTGAGTGTAGATGTCTATACTCTGATATTTCTGGCCAACAGAACCTGAGTCTGACAACCAGAAATAAGATGCCCTTACAACAGGAAAACAATGGAGTAAAGTCAAACAGCAGATGGAAATGTCAGTTCACAAGTGTCTATTTCTAACAAGGGAAAAACCATCACTGGATGAATGCAAACTTCAAAGTACAGCAAGTCTATGGAAAAACTGAGTGATTCGTATATCTCATAGGCGGTACTTGTTACCTATCTCCTCAGCAGATCTTCACAGGTACACTGCTGCTCTGTTCGTCATTGCTGTCAACTGCTGTAATCAAGCTTCATGTTCAATAGAAAACACATGGCCACCTTTACTGCAAGTCAATCAAGTATCCCAATTGTCAATGGGGAATTCTCCAGCTGTAACTATGGACAAGCAATTGAGGCCTGACAACTATAGTAGCAGTTGGACGGCATCTTCAGGTAAAATGCTGAATAAGGTAACTTGAGACTTGCACTTTGGCCATGGTAATTTTTAAAACTATTGCATCATGGCAAACATTATAACCCAACATCAGCCAGTTACACAAGCTTTGATTAGCATCTAATCTGAATCCACTTCCCCCAAAATGCTGGGCAAATATTACCAATCCCCCTAGGCCTTGATCCCTAGCTCACAAGGGAGTATTCTGAACAACAAAAGCTTCAGACAGCATCCAGCTTTGTGTCAATGATGCACTCATGATTCTCCAGGCTTCACTGCAAGGTCCCTTTCAGACTATATCCCCACAGACCCCCTCCAGTGTTGATCATTGAGCACAGATGTAAAGAACCCCCGCAAGTATTTCTTGCCCTTTCCAGAATTCAGTGTGTGCTATCTAGTTCATCTGTTTATCCAACTCAAAGACTCAGCACGACTTGACAGAAAGGTTATGCAAACTTCAGAATCAGCTGATTAAACTGGTATCAAAAAAAACACTGGACAGGAACAGTACAACTATTTTCTGACAAAAAATGAAGAAGCTGAGAACCTAGCAAAATGAAAGACATGGCACAGAAGGTTGTGAATGCCAGAATAGTCTCCCTTGTCTTCACTATAAACCAATGATCAGCTTTATGGTAACCAAAACTATCACCAAACTGACTAATAAACCCAAACCTGTTTATGGAACACAAACTCACAAAATTTCCAGTGGGTGTGAAATGCAACCTCAACTTTTGGCTGCCATGAAAAAATTGTTGTGCAATATATCACAGTTGTTGCAGAAACAAACTCAATTTCAACATCCCAAGCTGAACTCTAGCATTCTGTAATGAGAGATATATACACCTAACAAATAGGTCACTGTGCTGGTGCATGGTATTCAACAGTGAACATACTTCCAGCAACAGTTGTTACCATTATTGCTGTTAAAGAAGCATCACTAATGCCAAGTAACTCTGCTTGCTACAGTATATAGGGAAGGCAGTTGCATGTCTATCCAAACAGTCCTGCAAGGGAAAAGCCAACCTTAACAGTATGTTGAGGAGTGCCAGGTCCTGCTGCATTGGAATATGTGGCAAATTTTTGCTTCTCTAAAGGTTTTAGAATTTGAAAAGAGCACATGAGGGTTTCATCCACACTCATCATAGCTCCAGCATTGTCAAATTCACCACAGTAGTTAGGGGCTGAGAAAATGGTGACAAGCTGTCGCTTTGCAAAAAACTCATATCCATCCTCCACAACCTGCATCACAGTAATTTCAAAATCTGCAAAAAGTCCTGCATAACAACAGCACCAAAAGCAAGATTGGATTGCCAGCCTTCAGACAGTATCTGTCAGGAACTGTACCTGATGTGCTCGGCAGATGAGATCTAAATCATGCTTGTGTAGAAACTCAGAGACAATGTGAGGGCTGAAAGTGTGGGAGACACCTCTGTCATTGTCACCCCAACCTTGGACATCTTTATCGGGATCTGCCCAGAGCAGATCACACAACAGACCTGCATCCGGTACATCAGTAGGCCGTGGAATCTTTTTGATCTGCTCCAGACTCCTGAGTTCAGGAGAAAGTCCTCCATGCATGCACAGAATCTTCTGATCAATGAGGGCAGCGACAGGCAAGCAGTTAAAGCAATCTGTGAATGTCTTCCATAACCGGATATTGAATCGACGTTTACACTCATCGTAGAACCCATATATCCGATTGATTGATGCACATTCATGGTTGCCCCTTAGCAAGAAGAAGTTTTCTGGGTACTTAATTTTATAGGCAAGTAAAAGGCATATGGTCTCTAGGCTCTGTTTCCCACGATCAACGTAGTCACCCAAGAACAAGTAATTCACTTTGGGTGGGACGCCACCATACTCAAATAGCCTTAACAGGTCTGAATACTGCCCGTGAATGTCACCTGCAACCTCACACCCACTTTTTTTCAAGCCCTTTTCAATTGCATTCAACACAAATAAGGAAATCCAAATGACATTCCACACTAATAAATGCAATCTCAACTATCCAGATTGCACACCAGCATCATTGTTAATTAATCAATATAACAACAAAAGTCTGAATGCTTTCAGTAATTAGATATTTCCCGAACTGCAGCAAAAAAAGCCAGAGTGTCAAAAAAGTTGACCTCCGCATGAAACCAACATAAGTGCAGAATGTCAGTCCAAATTCACCACTAAGCTATAGGGGTAAGAGAACAATGTGAGCAATGTGAAATAGTGACTACACACTGAGAGAGCAGTAAAACAAAGGATATAATGCTTAAGAGTAATCAGATACCTAATCCAAAAAGACAGAAAAACCAATGGTTGGAGAAGGCACATGAGACTAGAGTTCTGGCACTGCAGCTGCAAGGGGAGAAATGTAGGTATACACATAACTGCAATATATCATAGTACCAGAATCTCTCTAAAGTTTAGAAAGGAAACTTGTATGTGGTGGTGCAGGTGTGCAGTCTCAGAGTTCTTGTTGAAAATCATTCAACGTTTAGGTCGCAAACCCTGTTACTCTCATGCATCTTGCTATTACTGCATCGCAGCTCACAAAGTCATAGATATCGTTTTTTACTGCATTGCAGAAGCGAGGTTTCCTAGGCGAAACCCGTCGTCCTTGCTGCTGTGCGTGACAATACGACTAGTTCTGCAAAATGACACCTACTCTCCAACTTTTACTTTTCTTTCTATGGTGAATTACAGTACTATCAAGCCTCTCAACATGCCTATACCTCATACTTGAGTCCTTCCCCAAAGAAACACCGAAAGGGGGGCAAAAAAACAACATCAACAACACCAAAGGCCTTTCGTTTCAAAGGCATTTCCGTTTCACGCGCTACCTCAAATGGCCGGCAATCCCGTGTTTCTCAGCGCAAGGGAAAAACCCGCGCGGAGTTGTGAGATGAGATTAGACTGGGAAGAACAAAGAAGAAGGGAAAAAAATAACAAACACGACACAAGAAGTGAGAAACATCATAGGTAAATATATACCACAGATCTTGATAGGGGCCTCAAGCTCCAGAAGATTAGGCTGCGCCAAGAATAAATCCTTGGATGTCAGACATAGCTGCCGTATCTCCGCCTCTGACAACTGCACCTGCTTCCCGGGTTTCGCACTCCTCACGTCCAACAACCTGGCGATGATATCATCTAGCGTCCCACTGTCCATTATCCTTCTTCTTTCTTGTTCTTGTTCTTCTGGCTCCCTGTCCTCCTCCCGCGTCCCGTACTTGATTTGCTTTCACTTTCTGTCTCCACTCTTCCTTTCTCTCCTCAAATTTTCCTTCCTTTAGAAGCTCCGCATCTTCTCCCTCCTTTACAAGTGCAACATCCACCGACTCTCCGGAAAACGGAACTGCGGGGGCAACAAAACAAAACTACGGAGCTGCTGCTGCTGCAACGGACGTCGGCCGCGCGCGCGCGCGACAAGCGAAGACGAGCAACGAGAGCGAGAGACGACACCACAGCGGCAGGTCGCAGCAGGCACGCACACAACGCTCAGGACACCGTTCTCTGACCGGGTCTGTGAGAGAGGAGATGATGGGCAGCCGGGTACGTATTAGGTACCCGCACCGGTGCCCCCGGTCGCTGCTGCCCAGATGACCTTGGCCCACTACCCCTGACCGGAAACAAATACTGAAAGTTACCTTAGTTAACTTATTGGTAACTAAGGCAGGTATCACTACTGTGTCTGGTTCTTTGGATTTGAAAAAAACCGCCGGTTCCTTTTTCTAAAGGCATTGTGAAATCAAAGAATTGACTGATGGTAGTTCCATTTCTTTGAAAAACTCCAAATCAAAGAACCGCTGGTTCTGGTTATTTTCAAACGACTTACTTAAAAAGTTGTGTGATTATTTGAAAATTTGAACTGTCAACCCACTCCAATTTTTAAAAATATTTCATAATCAGAGAATCGACCCACCAATCGATTTCAGTTCTTTGAATAAACTCAGAATCAAAAGAACCGAGAGTGTTGGATATTTCAAATGCCGTAAAGAACCTGCAGTTTTCATGAAAGAACCTTTGGTTTTATGATTCAAGCTAAACTATCAGTAATTTCTCAAGAATAATTGGTCTCGGTTTTTTTTTAATAAAAATTCACAATCAAACAATCGACAGCGGATTCTAATTCTTTGAAAAACTCAGAGTCAAGGAACAGCAGCCGATCCTGGGTATTTCAAACACCTTAAAGAACCGACGACGGTTTTATGATTCAAAAGAAACTATCAGTGTTGTGCAGTTATTTGAATTTTTAAAGAACCACCGGTTCTGGTTTTTTTAATATTTTCAGACTCAAAGAATCAACTGCTGGTTAGTTGGTTGGTTTGGACAAGTGAATTCATTAGTCTATAATTTTTAGTTTCACACGAAAAATCAAATATAAAAATCTGATGATTTTTTCTAATTTTTTCCTCTCACTTCTTGCATTGAAAACCTTCAAAATCACTTCATTTTTAAATTTATAATTTACAATTTCAATTTTTGGCGAAATTTTTCTAATTTTAATAATAATAAACAGGGCTGATTGTATGGGTCCCGGAGCCAAGATGATTGGGCAGTCTTTCAATTCGGCTCTAACCACAGGGCAGACACTATGCATTGGCAGAAAATTTTGGCTCAGTCCTTGACCCCATGTGAATGACACTTGGAGTACTACGTGTGCATATGATGGATGGACATGTTTCATAGAAGTGAATGCATCTCGATGAGAAATATCTTGATCCTGTAATGGAAGCCATAAGTCCAATGGCCATTATGTGATAGTGTGTTATGTATTCTGTGATGGCCATAACCGAGTGGTCGTGTCCTATGTCCTAGGTCTGACCGTTTGATCAATCAACAATTATATGATTTATCCCCATTTGGTGATAAGAAAACATGAAAGTAAAAGAAATTCTAGCATCCTTCTATAATTTGGGCTATTTGTTGGAACTTAGGGTTTAGGGTAGAATCTGGCAAATTTTGAAAATTATAAAGATTGTTTTTCACGAAATTTGGTGACAAAAAAACTCAAAAAACACTGAAATTTCACCAATTTAAAGGTTAAAAAATTGCCATTAGGAGAAACTTTGCCAGAAAAAAAGAAGCCCTACCTCTAACTTAAATGTTCTATGGAATGGTCAAGCCCCTGGCCATTATGTTAGGTAAGATGCTGGGCAAGCCCATTAGGATGAGCTTTGCGATGCACCCAACATAATGGACAAGGGCAAGATCATTCCATGACATTAAGGTCTGGGGTTGGTAGATTCAACAATTTGGGTCATTATATTTTGGTCACTATAATGAGTGTAGGATGATCACTGGAAGATTACATCATGTAATGTGGTCAAGGAAATGACATAATCCACCACCCCAGACCTTAATGTGGCCTTTGTATGCATTTCAAAGAGCAATTCAAATCCTGGCAATTATGAACCATTGATCAAATCTCCTTCATTGTAGAATCTCCATCTCAAAATAAAGTTAGTAAAAATGTTATGAATTTTATACGACTTACTATAAATATGTGGAGTAAATATAAAATAATCATATATCACACAATGCTAATTAATGCCCTATTCATTAACAAATTTATTACAACTCCTACCAAATTTTCAAATATATATTATTTATTTATTTACAATTTGTATTGGTCAAGTAACCTTTTAAAGGTTACATTGTATTTTCAGATCTGTACATACATAATATGTATTCAAAATTTCAAAATTCTCTCATTATTAGGCAAAATGATGGTATATATTTTCTGAATCTTCAGACATATCAAGAGAATTTTCTCAATTTTTTCAACATTGCAAAATTTAATTAATTTGTGTTGAATATGACATTAACCTAGGGTAGTATATGTGTGCTTTTAGTACAATGTATGATACTGTCTCCATGGGTGGGTTTTTTTTTTTTGTGGAGGCCAAGTAGAAGGTACCAAAAATTCTGGAAGGGTTTGAACCTCAACTAAGTTAATATTTGGTTTCACCTTGGTAACTAATTCCGTAAGAAATAGGTCTCATATCTAGGTAGATAGGCAAGAGAATAGGCAACTACTAGATGGTAAGGGCTGTTTTTACTACCTACCCACTAACAACCCACAATCAGGTTGTTAGAAGGGTTTCTAACAACCTGCGTGTGGGTTGTTAGTGGGTAGGTAGTAGAAACAGCAACTGAGCTAACCATCGTGGTTAGCTAGGGAGCTAGAACCCAAGAAATAACCGTTTCCTAACAACTTAGCATCCATCCTTCATGGTGCACTGGTGGGTTTCACCATCCACTAAACTTCCCTCCTTCGATGTTCACGCTCATTCATGAAGTGTGAATACCCTAGTGTGTAGTTTAGGGTTTAAGGTAAACCCTAAACAGTCTACCTTCCTTTTGAAGATTTGTTTGTTGAGAGCTAAGTGGTAGGAACTTGAGCCATGCTGATTTTTCGCGTAGTTGATATAAATCTGGTATGTAGCTGAGAATTTGCATTTGTGAATTTCTTCACGGGTGAGAATAGAATTCTATGGACAAGAACTTAGGGAATTAAACACAAGCAACACAGAGAACATGGTTTTGTTTTGGGATCGATCAAATTTGGCTTCCTACTTGAAATTCTCTTGAAAACACTTTGATTTTAGAATAGTTTGTGTTTGGAACATGTTTAAGTTCCTTTGCAGAAGCACAGTTCCAGTTGATTGACATGGCATATGTGGTTGATTCCACCAGGTGCTAAACTCATGACTCCTAAGAGACAATGTGCTATTTGGGGTTATATATGGTATGCTCTCGCCCTTTGTGTTGCCTTCCCATCCCCCCAAAAGTTTGGAATAATTTGCATGTTGTTGCTCCCCAACATGCAATCATGTCGTGCTCAGTGGCACAATTACTGCAACTACATCACAGTTTCAGATTCCTAGATGTCAATATCTGGAGTGTAGAATTCCATGTGCAGCTTACCAGCATTGCCATCACATTGTTCACAGATGCAAGGATGGGAAGGAGAATGCTATTAAAACTAATCTATATTGTGACCATCAATATCTGGAGTATAGAGTTCCACATGCAGTTCACCATTATTGCCATGGGCCCATTGTTGACATATGTAAGGTTGGGAAAGAGTGTGCTGTCAAGATTAATCTGTATTGTGGCTGAACTTGTGCAAGGAATTAATGTGCATGGCCTGCGTTTGCAGTATGCTGCAGGAGAACAAATAAGCTTGTGGATGGGCCAAATGCCTCACAGATCACCTAAACTGCCTTGGATAGATGGGAGGAGAGATTGGAAATATTTTCCTTGGCTAGCCTTATGATATGCTTGATGTTGCATTGACTGACACGGTTGCCAAATACCCTGTTGACATTAGGTAACTCCTCAGCTGTTCCAGGCTTGCATAAGCAATTTCATGCAAGCAGTCAATGTGCCTTGCCAGTTGAGTATAGAAGTGTTGCAGCAACATGGGATGCATATCAGAAGAGCAACAGACTCTTGAAAACCTAACAGTGCACTTGCTAAAAGCTGAGACGATGAACAAGATTTACAAACAAGATGCGTCAAATAAAGCGTTCTACATTTCTAGCTCTCAAAATGGAGGGAGTAGTTTCAACTCTGAAAAGAAGAAGAAGAAGAAGAAGAAGAATGAAAGAATTGTAGAGTTAAAGAAGACAAAGTGTAAGTATTGCCATGAGAAGGGGCATTGGGCAAAAGAATGTGAAAAGAAGAAAGAGGATAAGAAGGAGGAAAGTTTTGCTAACCTCGTTGAGACTTCTAGTTTTGCTAACCTTGTTGAGACTTTTGGCTTTGTCAAAAGTGCTGGTTATGCAATTGCTACAAGCCATGGACCTACACATCAAAGCAACATACATGACTGGATAGCTGATGCAAATGCTTCGGAGCATATGACTAACCAAAGAGATTGCTTCTCAAGTCTGAAAATGATTGAACCAAACACATAGGAAGTAGATCTCGCCAATAATCAAAGGCTTTGGGCTCATGGTGTTGGGATCATACATGTCAACTATTTGGTGAATGGAAAATGGCATAAACATGTGCTAGAAGGAGTTCTTTACGTGCCTTTTTTGAAGAATTTTGTTTTTTCAATAGGTCAAGCTATTGACAAAGGGCTTCTTATTACTTACAAAAAGAACACTTACTTTCTCATTGATGCTAAAGGGGAAGGCAAAGTGGTCATGACAATAATCATATCCTGCAAGTTGTACAAGTTATAGATCAAAATGGCCATCAAAGCTTGTTCCCAACACATAGTGGCTTAAACTAAACAATTTGTTTTGTTTAGAAACTCAAGAATAGACAATAGTCTATAGACATGGCATAACCAATTTTGTCACATTCACTTTGGCATGATTCTACAAATGGTGAAAAGTGGAATGGTGATGGATATGCCTCTTAGTGACAAAGAGATCAAATTTTGTGAGAGTTATGTTTTGGGCAAAAATGATCGCAACCATATCCAACAAATGTTAAGGCTTCAAGATCCAAGAAAGCTAGAAAGTTTTTCCATTTGAACATATGTGATTCAATTAGTGTAAATTCATTGGGAGGAGCAAATTATTATGTTCTCTTCATTGACAATTTCAATGGATATCAATTTGTGTCTTGCAACAAAAACAAAACAGAGATAATGGAGTGTTTCAAGAAGGTAAAAGGTGAAAATGGGCGGAAGTGGTAATTATCGAGGGTGAGTACATCAATTAGGAATTCAAAAAGTATTTAATGAATGTTGGAATTCATCATGAGACTAATACACCATATTGTCCTTAGTAGAATGAGAAGGCCAAGAATGAAAACATGACAATCACTGAAAGCATGTGCAGCATGTTGCATGCACAAGGGCTAAACTTGAATTTGTGGGGAGAAGTCATTCAAACTACTATTCATGTGCTAAATCAAGTTGGTTCAAGAACACATGAAGGTGTCATTGCCTATGAACTATGGACATGACGAAAGCTTTCAATGGGGTATTTCAAAACATTTGGGTGCATGACATATGCTTTATGCAAAAAGATCTCAGGAAGAAGCTTGATCCTAAGTCTGTGAAAACTATCTCTATGGGATATAACTTTACTTCTAAGGCTTACAAATTATGGCATCCATTGAAAAAGTAGATCATCATATGTTATGATATCCTTTTTCAAGAAGAAGATACACCTAAGCATGCAAACAATAATCTTGAACATGTGGAGCTTTTTCATCTTTCTAAAGGATGCAGAGCCTCATGCAACCTTGGAACCAGTTCTAGTGCTTGTCCAATTGGATATGAATACCAAGGAGGAATCATTTGTTCCTCCAGTCATTGGAGATCTTCAAGATGTTCATATTGAACTAGGAACACAAGTTGAACACAATGTAGATCTTGGTGACGGTTTTCGAAGCCAACGAATTAGAGGTCCACCCCACAAGCTTACGAATTATTGTGTTCAAGGTGCACCATCATTTGCAGGATTCATTGAAACCAAAGACCTACCTAAGGAGCCAAATATTGATGTTAAAGCTATCACTTGCCAACAACATAAACAATGGGAGAAAGCAATGCAAAAAAAGTATAGGTCTTTGTTGCGAAACAAAGATTTCGACTCTAACATATTTATTAGTGGGTCAGAAAGCATCAAGTGCAAATGGATTTACCGGATCAAGATTAATGCACAAGGGGAAATGTATAAGTGCAAAGTGAGAGTTGTAGCCAAAAGCTTCTTTCAAACATTCAGTATTGACTACGATGACACTTTCTCCCTAGTAATCAAATATGATTCCATATGAAGTGTTTTAGTAATAATTATTATTGAGGATTTTGATATCATTCAATTTGACAGTAAGATTGTCTTCTTTTATGTTGATTTAAATGAAAAGATATACATGTGTTAGCATGAAAGGTTAGTTGTTCCAAGAAGTGAAAACAAGGTATGCTTACTTCACAAAAGTCCGTATGGGCTTAAACAAGCTAGAAGAGAATAAAATAAAAGGTTTAACAATTTTTTGGTGTTTCACAATCTTAAGCCCACAAGTGTTGATCCTTTTTTTGTATGCTAGCAAAGTACATCCACGTTTCATTTGTACTATATTTGTAAATGATGGACTAATTTGTAGTGATAAAAATATTAAGCAAAAAGATGACATGATCAATAGAATGAAGTTAGAATTTGAGGTAATAGTCACATATGCCAATGTATATGTTGGACTTCACATCCATCAAGATCACACACAACAAAAGTTATGGATTAGCCAAGCATTATATGTTAGTCAAATCTTAAAATGATTTGGATTTGAACATGTTACACTTGTCAACACTTTGGTTGATCCAAATGTTCACCTTGAACACTCACTAGTTAATGTAGCATATGTTGGACCATTTTCTTATTCACAAGCAATGGGATGTTTCTTGTGTGCACAAATTGGCAACAAACCTAACATTTCTTATGATGTCAGTAGTGTTGCAAAGTTAAACCATCAACCATGCATTATGGAGTTGTTTGCCATATTTTTAAATACAAGTTTAATTACGAAGCAATGTTCATATGGGTTTGTGTTACTATGGAGGACTTGATGCAAAAATTCTTCAAGCATATTATAATGTTGATTTTGCTAATGATTTATTTAATATAAAATCACATATTGGTTTTCTTGTCTCCATGAATGGAATTCTAATCCTTTGGGATAGTCAAAAACAAATTGGTGTAACTTCATCAACAACCAAAGTTGAATATGTGGCAACCAACATTGCTACACAAAAGGTTGTATGGACATGGTACCTGTTGATGGACTTGGGATTCTAGCAACGTAATCCCACAAAATTTATCAATGACAACCAAAATAACATTTGATTCATTCACAATCCAAAGTTTCATTGTTGAACCAAGCACGTACATCAACATTCAATATCACCTCATTCATGATCATCAAACACAACGAATGGTCAATATTCTTTACATCAATAGTCACGACCAAGTTGCAGACATTTTCACTAAAGCATTGCCATATATGTGATTGTTTTGCTAAGCTTTGTAAGCTTCTTGGTGTTGATAATGTTTCTCAAATAACTAGTGATTTAATTAAATCAATGGGAGTGCTTTCCAATATTGGTGCTACATGTTGTAGTGTAATGTCACATGTTCCATGAATGGGAGTGCATAAATAAATGTAGGTTGGGAAAAAACTTGAATGTAAAAAAGCAAGGTAATGTTATATGTATGGAAATAAGGATGCACATGTTGGATGTAGAAAAAAAGGAGATGTTATCTTGCATGGGATTCATAGGATACATTAGTGTTAGCCAAAAAATAGTCTTGGAAAATGCAACATTGATAAGCAATTGTTAGTACATTAATGACTCACTACTTTGAGCACGAGTATTTAGAAGCATCTCTTTACCATGGAATGCATATTTCTACCTATGATTATGCATGGAGGTTGTATTGTGTCGCTAAAGCATTATGTAAATAATCATTGTTGCAAAACATTTGAGTGTTGTTCTATGTTTGTTTTTCTATTATTTTATTCACCAATATCTTGTGTGATGTTGGAGAAGAATGTGGCTTCTTTTTGTCTTGTCTCCTACTAACACAAAAGTTTGAACTATACATGTTTTTTATTTTAAGAATTGATCTAAATCAAAACAACTTTTAGTATTTGTGTAAGTGCAAGTATTTTGGGGTGTTATTTCCTTGAATTGATTGAAATTGATGCCAAATTTGAAATTATGAGAACTACTACTTTGAAATTATGTTGGGTATTAGGTTGACATAACCTTTTGCAAAGATTGTGTAATGTTAGAACCTAGCTTTCACATTGGAATTTTTTTTGTTGGGAGAGTAGCCAAATACTATATCGATATTGTGACATGCCTAATATTGATAATGTCAATAGGTGGACTACAATGCACAACACAAAAGAATATATTTGCCTCAAAATGAACTAGTCCACTTCAAACAATTGGATTGGATATCTTTACATGTCACATGACAAAGAAGTGGAACACTTTTACAAAAGATCAGATAAAAAGAACTCGCATGTTTTTTTTCAAGACTAAAAAAGGTGTGATGGAGCTGGAAAAGGATAATTGTTGGCTTGTATGGACTCACAATTCTTATCCTTGGGTATGGAGACGTGAAATTATGCAATTCAAATTTCAAGAGAGTTGGATAGTTTTCCTCATAGGTCTTGTGGCATGTGTCACTAGTGTAAACATCACTTGTCCATGCTTTGCCAAACTATCAAATTGAATTGGAGATTGGTGGTGTTGGAGGTGGTGGTGGAAAGGAACATAATTTTGTATTTTCTAATCTTTGGGTCTTGTTGGTATGTAGGTGTGGACATCATTACTATTGTATCCGCTTAGATTTTGGATTCAATTGAAGCTAACAATTATGACAATTTTAGTAAGCAAACATACATGGCAAGTGGAAGAAACTTTTGTCTATGCCTACTACATATGCCCATGCCCTAATTCCACCAACATCATCACCCATGTTATAGTTTATTGGGTTCCCCATGAACCCCTTGTACAACAAATTATCACAAGATTTTTGCTATTGTCGCAATGAAACTTGATAGATGAATAAGGTCTAGCAAATTTCAATTAGTTCAAATAGATAATGTCCATGTAGTTACATCGTAAGTGAAAGAATTTGTCACCATTTGAATGTGAGGGTAATCTTTCCTTTTTAGTTTAAAACTAATATTTTTGCTCTTTAATCCTAGTTACTTAGGGCATACAAGGTTGGTATCGAGTAGCTTGTAATTGCAGAGTGTCACTAAATTTTTAGTCAACAAAAAAATGGAAGTTAGAGTGATCATGAATATGTTTTCCTATTTGCATCCAAGAATAATAGTTGCTTGACATCTTATATATTCTTAGAAATCTTAGGAACTCACTTTTTTTGTCAAGTCTTTACTATGACCTTTGAATCAATCAAGAACCATGAACATTATGGGGACTATTGTGGACTTATGTATTAGCTTTTCTTGAGGATCTGAAAAGAACCATGAAGTCTTCATGTGTTGTGTGGGAGATGTTTTCGTAAACTATCTAAGCTACCATGAGAATTTGTACACAACAATAATAAATTAAACCTCAACGTGTATTTATGAAAAGTTGTATCATAAGAATACAAATTGTCCAACCTTGACAATTTTTTGCCATTAAAAAACATAGACTTAGCACAACTCAACAATCAACATCTCCAATGCATTTGAAAAGTACTTTGCTATAGGGTGATTTCCCATATAGAGGTGTCTCACACTAAGCTGTGACCCTCACAACATGGCCTTACACCATAACCTAAAGGTGTTGTGGATTTATGTCTGGTAAAACTCCTTATAACATCATCGTGCACCATACCTCGAAGGCACTCTAGACCTTGGGCTCCATCCTCAATTCACATTGGTGTAAGGCCTTACTATTAAAACTTTATGGGCTTTAACAAACTATTAGGGTTTTGGGCTTATGGTTGGTATGGCTCATTCAAACATACCTATAGACCATGGCCCATCAGCCTAGACTTACGCTAGGTGAGGTTTCATACAATACAACACTACATCTTGCTTTGAAGGTGCTATGGACCTTGGATTTTGCCTTTAGTTCACATGGTGTAAGGCCCTATTATTAAGGCCTTACCCTTTTAAAAACCCTAACATAAAAAATAAGGTTTTGGATTTTGATAGGTTGTGAAACCTAATGACACTAAACCTTCCAAACATGCATTTATCTAATAAGATTAATACAAAATTTGCAAATATGGAAATAATAAAGTGGAGGTTTATTATAAGTGTAATTTTATTATACATTTTTCTTATCCTTTGATTCATGGAATTTTATAGAATCTAAGTTACATAATGCTCAAATGTTGTGTGACAATCATAAAATTATACATGTTTTAATCTTCCTATCTATTTTTTCCATTATGATGATGCTTTCACATTGTCGTGTTATTATTTTGAACATATATCTATTAACAAAGGTTGTTTGCCACGTTGAGATCTCCCAAATGACAATTTTCTTTACTATATTCATGGTGCCATTAGAAAGCTCTTGATAATTAGGGGTGCCTTGAGGTGGTTTTGTAATGTTTAGACCGATGTTGGGTGGGTATTCAAAAGTTTGAGTAATATTTATCGATTTCAATTTTGGGTATGCATACCTTATTTTAGTTTGGATTTTGATTTTAATATTCATTGATATAAAATGACTTTAAACCAACCTTATTGTAGGATTTGGATGAAAATTTGGATTTTAATAATCGTTAATTTTATAAATATTTGTAAACCTTGCTTCAATAGGATTTTTTTCCCATCAAGGTTTCAAGTTTTTTTAATTAAACTTGATTTCTCCAGCATGTTTCCATCATCATTTTTTTAAACCCATCACCATCACTGTCGCAACCCTACTTTGGCCAAGTGTGGGGGTGAAGCCCAACACTTGGAAAAAGTGAGGATTTGGAGTCTCCGAGACTCCCGAATGTTCAGAGTTCAATAGCAAGGCCCAAAAAACCTCGCATTGGGGTGTTCTTGATGTCATTGAAAAGGTCTTGAAGCGTAGATATCGAAAATGGCCTCGCATTGGCCATTTGGACATCTGCAGCCCAAGTTATGGGCAAAAGAAGGGCCGGGAGTCAAACTGGCAGTTTGACTCCCGACCACTAAAAGTCGGGAATCGACCAGTTCCCGATGTCCGAATTGGGAGTGCGATACGTCGTTGGAAAGATCTCGACGAGG
>Ga0209208_10000817_pt1 | contig 42179 bp, 34 predicted proteins | sample S1TSphfallax_3_FD_187694 | JGI IMG/M metagenome (GOLD analysis project Ga0209208, IMG submission 187694) | Host-associated microbial communities from peat moss isolated from Minnesota, USA - S1T2_Fd - Sphagnum fallax MG (SPAdes) (version 2) | ecosystem: Host-associated > Plants > Peat moss >... | reverse complement strand
CGGCAATCGCCTCATCCAGCGCCAGTTGCAAATAGTCGAGATCGTTCATTCCCAGCGCGTCCGAACTCCGATGTCCGCACGGCGCAGATCGGCAAAGTTCAATACAGCCACACCGCGCTTGCGCAGCACTCCAGTCAGGCGATGGTCTTCGCTAACGACCAAGGCCTCGCTCGACAAGTCTGCTATCCCGGCGTCGGCTAGGCCGAACGCATGGAAATCCGGCGTACTCGCGAGATTTTCTGCTGGCGTCCAGGATTCTGCTAATCTTGGGACGCCACTCTGAGATTTAAGGAAGAAGCCGAAACTTTGAAACCACTCCAGCCGGACGCGCTCCGGTAAGTGGCCCGTCAGGTTGCTGATTTCGGTCAAAATGTGGGGCGTGGTCCGCAAAACAGTGAAGAACCTCAAAAAGCGCACCAGCAAGTCGTAATCTCCCATGCGATAGCCGCTAACGCGCTTGAAACTCCCCAGCAGTTGGGGGTCGAATGCGCCTATGAGAAGAATTAGCAGTACATTCGTATCCAGCAACACGCTCTTACCTACATGCTTACCACAGAGCCTCTCCACCTCAGTCATTAGGCCGCTCTCAGAAGGAAATCGGATTGCGTACGGCGATGAGAGCCCCGTCGCTGGCCCCGACATCGACCACCTTCTCAATGGTCCTGCGGCGCATCAGGTCCCCAAGGTTTTCCACCTTTGGCGCCTCAGGCATTTGGGCGACAAAGGTGATCTTCCATCGGGCTGCATCCTGTGAGAGAACCATCTCGTCCACTTTCGGGCTCAACTCCGCGAACTCGGGCATGATCTCGCCGAGATAAAACCTCGCTTTTGCGACCACCTCGTTTGCTTGGAGCATCTTGTCCCCCGGCCACTTCTTGGCGATTATAGCGGATCGGCGGAATTCGCCGCCGGCTGCTGCTGCGTCATGCAGTGCAACGTCCCCAGCCCCCAGACCAGGTCCACACAGTGAATCCCGATCACCTCACGCCCCGGAAACAGCTCCGCCAGAATGCCGAGCGCCACGCGGTCGTTCGCATCGTGGAATGTCGGCACCAGCACCAGCCCATTCGCGATGTAGAAATTCGCATAACTTGCCGGCAACCGCTGCCCGCGAAAGACCACAGGCTTCGGCAGCGGAAGCTCGACGATCGTCCACTGCTTCCCCTCCGGCGTCCGCGAAGCCTTTAGCCGCTTGAGATTTTCCGCCAGCGGCGCATGATTGTCGTCGGCGTGGTTGGACTCAACGGCGGTGACGATGGTCGTAGGGGCGACGAAGCGGGTGATGTCGTCCACATGGCCGTGGGTGTCGTCACCAGCCACGCCTCGATCCATCCACAGCACCTGCTCGATGCCCAGATAGTCTCGAAATGCCCGTTCAATCTCCTCCCGCGAAACGCCAGGATTGCGCTGCTGCACCTCGCTGAGCAGGCATTCCTCAGTCGTAATCAGCGTTCCTGCGCCGTTCACGTCGATGCTGCCGCCTTCGAGAACCAGCCGATGCTTTCCCGCATGAGGTTGCCAGCGCGGCAGGCCGAGCAGCCCGGCCACATGCGCCGGAACCTGATCGTCCAGCCGCCAGTCGTCGTACTTGGCCCAGGCGTTGAACTTCCAGTCGGTGATCGCGAGCGCACCCGACGCGTCTTTCACAAAGATCGGCCCGGAATCGCGCAGCCAGACGCGGTCCGTCGGCCAGACGTGAAAGCTCACCCGGCCCAGATCCGCTCCGGATCGCTTCAGAATCGACTCGGCGCGCCGCCGCACCGGCTCCGAATTCACCAGAATATGTACATTCTCGCGCTGGGAGAGCAGCCGGACGATCTCCGCGTAGACCCACGGAATGGCCGCAAACTTCCCCGGCCAATCGGCAGCGTTCTGCGGCCAGCCGAGCCAGGTGCCTTCGTGCGCCTCCCACTCAGCCGGCATCCGGAATCCGCGCGCAAACGGAGTTCCCGCCTCCAATCCCGGCATTATTTCCACTCCGTCGTCACAAGCTCTGGATCGAGAAACCGCTGGGTGATGCCGCCGTAAGCGTCGATGCGGCGGTCGCGCAGGAAGGGCCAGTTGCGCCGCGTCTCTTCCATCAGCGCGGGATCGATCTCGGCGATGAGAATTTCCTCATCCGTATGCGACGCCTTTGCAATGACTCGGCCGAAGGGATCGGCCAGAAACGACCCGCCCCAGAACTCCAGTCCAAGTCCATCCGCGCGATTGCCGAGAATGTCGCCCTGCTCGTGCCCAACGCGGTTCACGCCCGCCACATACACGCCGTTGGCGATGGCGTGGCCGCGCTGCACGGTCTGCCACGCGTCGTACTGCGCCACGCCAAACTCCCCCTTTTCGGCCGGGTGCCAGCCGATCGCCGTGGGATAAAAAAGGACTTCCGCACCCTGCAGCGCCGTAAGACGGGCACCCTCCGGGTACCACTGATCCCAGCAAACCAGCGTACCGATGCGGCCAAACGCCGTGTCCACCGCCTGAAAGCCGCGGTCGCCGGGGGTAAAGTAATATTTCTCGTAATACAGCGGATCGTCCGGAATGTGCATCTTGCGATAGACGCTGGCGATCGACCCATCGGTGTGGAACGTGACTGCCGTGTTGTGATACAACCCAGCCGCGCGCCGCTCGAAGAGCGACGCAATCACCACCGCCCGCGCCTCGCGAGCGACATCGCCTATAGCCGCCGTCCCCGGCCCCGGAATTGCCTCCGCCAGGTTGAAGAGCTGCGTGTCTTCCCGCTGGCAAAAATACTGCGCCTGGAACAGCTCCGGCAGGCAGATCACATTTGCGCCCAGCCGCGCTGCCTCGCGCACCTTGCCGAGCGCCGAAGCGAGATTCGCCTCCGGGTCCGGCCCCATGTTCATCTGAATCAGCCCAACTTTATACTTCCGCGTTTTAGAACCAGCAATCTGTGCCATTTCTATCCATTTCTCCCGATCATCTCCACGCCAAAGGCGAGCGCTCCGACCTTCAAGTTTACCGCATTGCCGCTATCGACACCCTGAGATTGAATGCGCGCGCAGACGCTGCAACGCGAGATTGACCGGGCATTCACAACCGCCGCGCCGCGCCCGCATTGCCACCTGCAAATTCGGAGTGTTAGCCTTTCCTTTCGGCCTCTTGATGGCGTTCGTCGCACGGTAGAGCTGAAGAATTCATCCGGACCAGCGAAAGGAACAAGGAATCCCCATGCAGAGCAGTTATAACGGACTGGCACTACCCGCCGACGGCGCGCCGATCGACTATAAAGATGGAAAATTCACTGTACCCGACAATCCGATCATCCCCTTCATTGAGGGCGACGGCACTGGCCGCGACATCTGGAAGGCCTCACAGCGGGTCTTCGACGCCGCCGTCGAGAAAGCTTACGGCGGCAAGAAAAAGATCGCCTGGTTTGAAATCTTCGCCGGCGAAAAGGCGTTCCGCCAGTTCAATACCTGGCTGCCGGACGACAGCGTAGCCGCCGCGCGCGACCTGCGCATCAGCATCAAAGGGCCGCTCACCACGCCCATCGGCGGCGGCATCCGCTCGCTCAACGTGGCCCTGCGCCAGATTTTGGATCTTTACTCCTGCGTCCGCCCGGTCAAGTATTATTCCGGCGTCCCCTCGCCGGTGAAGCACCCCGAAAAACTCGACATCCTGCTCTACCGCGAAAACACCGAGGACGTGTACTCCGGCATCGAGTTCAAAGAGGGTTCGACCGACGCTGCCAAGCTTATCGAGTTCCTCAATAACGACTTGCTGAAGGGCGGCAAGAAACAGGTTCGCCTCGACTCCGGCGTGGGCATCAAGCCCATCTCGATCTTCGGCACCAAGCGGCTGGTGCGCGCCGCAATCAAGGCCGCGCTTGAGACCGGCCGCAAAACCGTGACACTGGTCCACAAAGGCAACATCCAAAAGTTCACCGAAGGCGCCTTCCGCGAGTGGGGCTACGAGGTCGCCGTGCAGGAGTTCCGCGACCAAACCGTGACCGAGCGCGAGAGCTGGATTCTTGGCAACGTCGAAGCGAACCCCGGAATCACCGTAGAAGAAAACGCGGCGCTGATCGAGCCGGGCCTCGAATTCGGCACCCCAGCCTTCCGCAACGACCTCTACGCGGAGGTCGAAGGCGTGCTTAAGTCCATCGGCGAGAGCCACGGCAACGGCAAATGGAAGTCGAAGATCCTGGTAAACGACCGCATCGCCGACTCCATCTTCCAGCAGATCATCATTCGCCCGGAGGATTACAGCGTCCTCGCCACCAGCAACCTCAACGGCGACTACATCTCGGACGCGGCGGCGGCGCAGGTGGGCGGCTTGGGCATCGCGCCCGGAGCCAACATCGGCGACGGATTCGCGGTCTTTGAAGCCACCCACGGGACCGCACCGAAGTACGCCGACAAGGACATGATCAACCCCGGCTCGGTGATCCTATCCGGCGTCATGCTGCTCGAGTTCCTCGGCTGGAAAGAAGCGGCCAAGCTGGTCGAAAGCGCACTTGAAAAGACCATCGTGCAGAAGACGGTGACTTACGACTTTGCGCGCCAGTTGGAAGGCGCGACCAAGGTTGGGACGAGCCAGTTTGCTACGAACATCATCGCGAATATGTAAGCCATTGGGCAACGGACGACAAATAGGAGAGCGCCAACTTGAAGTCACAAATCGTGACTTCAAGTTGGCGGCGGCGACCGCCGCGCCTCCCTGCTTCGGTAGATTGTCACTGTCTACTCAGAACTGAAAAAGGAGCATCATGCGTAAAAAAGTCAGCATCGTCGGCGCCGGCAACGTAGGCGCCACCGCCGCCCACTGGATCGCCGCCAAAGAACTGGCCGACGTGGTCCTTATCGACATCGCCGAAGGGATCCCGCAAGGCAAAGCCCTCGACCTGCTCGAAGCCATGCCCATCGAAAAGCGCGATGTCGGCATCATCGGCACCAACGACTACGCCGCCACCGCCAACTCGGACATCGTCGTCATCACCGCCGGCATCCCACGCAAGCCGGGGATGAGCCGCGACGACCTGCTCCACACCAACTACAAGATCATGTCCGACGTGGTGGCCAAGGTCGTCGCCGAGAGCCCGGAAGCGATCCTGATCATCGTCTCCAACCCGCTCGACGCGATGGCGCAGGCGGCGTTCAAGCAGTCGGGATTCAACCGCGAACGGGTGATTGGCATGGCCGGCATTCTGGACTCGGCGCGCTTCCGGACGTTCATCGCCGAAGAGTTGAAGGTAAGTGTCGAAAACGTAACCGCCTTCGTCCTCGGCGGCCATGGCGACACCATGGTCCCGCTGCCGCGCTACTCGACCGTCGCCGGCATTCCGATCACGGAACTCATCGCTCCCGATCGCCTCGCCGCTATCGTCCAGCGCACGCGCGACGGCGGCGCTGAGATCGTCAAATACCTCAAGACCGGCTCGGCGTACTACGCGCCATCGGCCGCCGCCGTCGAAATGGTCGAGGCCATTCTCAAGGACAAGAAGAAGATCGTCCCCTGCGCCGCCTACCTGCAAGGCGAATACGGTATCGAGGGCTACTACATCGGCGTCCCCTGCAAGCTGGGCGCGGCCGGCCTTGAGCAGATCATTGAAATCAAGCTGACGCCCGACGAAGACGCCGCCCTAAAGAAGAGCGCCGACGCCGTCAAGGAGCTCTGCGCCGTCATTGGCGTGTAAGTTCGTCGAGTCGCACTCAAGACCGTGTTGCATTCGTATGAATCCGGTCTTCGACCCCGAAGACCGGCGGGGGCTGGCCGCATCGCGCGCAGCCCCTTTTTGATGCCGAACAAGGGAGGCTCGTCCAACTTTCGGAGGAGAGTTCTCTCCCACCGGAGGCGGTTGCCGCTGTCCCTCTGGCTCCTGCATTCTTGCGGAGTCCATCATGACAAAGAAAATCGCTTCCCTACTGATTCTGAGCCTGGCCGCTGCCACCGCTCACGCCCAAACCCCAACCTCGTCCACCTCGCCCGCCGAGGAAAACTTCTTCGAGAAGTGGGCAGACCGCACCAGCGCCACTCAGGCGAAACAACCGCGCTGGATCGTACCCCTAGTCACCACGACTACTGGCCTGATTCAGATCGTCCGTTTCGACGCCACGCGGCAGATCGCCCCGGCCGGCACCGATACCTGGAACATCGACAACAGCAAAGGCGTCAACTTGGTTCCCTGGGCCAACACCGAGCTGGCGGTAAACCTGCCGCCGTACATCGAGCACAATACCAAGGCCAAGGATGGCGCAGGCGACCTTTCGTTTCTCGGCAAGTACCGCTTCCTGGCCGGCAACGAGCAGCATGGCGACTACACGCTCAGCGGCTGGGTGCTGGCGACGGTTCCCACGGGCAGCTACTCCAACGGCTCCCACGACGCCACCATCCAGCCCAACCTGGGCGGCGGCAAAGGCTTTGGCAACTTCGACATTCAGACCACGCTGGGCGCCACTCTGCCCCTCGGCAACACCACGTACAAGACAGCCGGCCGGCCTGTGCTTTGGAATGTTGCGGCGCAGTATCAGGTCGCCAAATACTTCTGGCCGGAGATCGAATCGAACGCCACTTACTTCAATGCGGGCACCAACGGCGGCAAAAAGATGGAGTTCCTCACGCCCGGCGTGGTCGTCGGCAAAATCAAGCTCAAGCCCAGCGATCCCAGATTCCGCCCCGGCTTCGTTACCGGCATCGGCATGCAGATCGCGACCAGCAAGTTCCACACTTACAACCACGAACTCGTGGTTACCGGCAGGTTCGTTTTCTAAGCCGAAACCCCCTCGGCCTCAGTAGTCGAGGGGCAACACTTCATTCAAGACGTACTGCATCACCGCGTAGCCCTCCGCATTTGGATGCACTCCATCCACGAAATACGAAGAGTGGCCTACCATCGGGGAGTAGTAATCGACCAGCCTGTATCCGCCCGCCTTGGCCAGACCGGCAATCGCCGCATTCATCCGTTCCACCCGGCCGTCCTGGTTTTCAATGGGCGGAATTTCGCAAAGCACGACAACGAGCTTCTCGCTTTCCGCTTCCTGGGCCATCCATTGCAGGTTTTCAGCAGCCAGAGCGACCGCCGCGTCCAGCGACCCTGTCACACGCTCCATGTCGTTGGTGCCGCCTAGAATCACGACGGCTTTGTAATCGTGCCCGAGAACATCCGCCTTAAAACGGTTTCGCATCTGCGTGGTCGTATTGCCGGGAACGCCCAGATTGCTTGTGGGCATAGGCCACCGGTAGGTAATGGAATCCCCCAGAAAGGCAATATTGGCGTTGGCCCTCACAGTCGGAAGATTGGAGAGGCCGCCGCCAGCGCCACACCCACTCAGAACGCCAAGAAGTAAAAGGGCTGCCGCTGTAACGGCCTTAGGTTTCATCAAGCCTCCAAGAAAACCCGGAATAGTGAAGCCAATCGCCACGCCTCAGACGCGTGAAGCGCCAACCCAGGCGCGTAAGCATCGAGCGGTTACTCCACCCGCTCGATGGTCACCGACTCCAACACGACCGGCTTGTGCGGCTTATCCTGCGAACTGCGCGGCACGTTGGTGATTTTGACGGCAACATCTTGCCCCTCGACGACCTCGCCAAAGATGGTGTGCTTACCGGTCAGCCATTCGGTGGCGACCGTGGTGATAAAGAACTGGCTTCCGTTGGTTCCCGGACCGGCATTGGCCATGGCCAGCTTCCCCGGCTTGTCGAAGCGATGCGGCGACCCCTTAGTCTCATCCTGGAAGCGGTATCCCGGTCCGCCCATCCCAGTGCCGGCCGGGTCGCCACCCTGGATCATAAAATCCTTGATGACGCGGTGAAAAACCGTGCCATCGTACAGCTTGCTCTTGGACTTGACGCCAGTCAGCGGATGCGTCCACTCGCGTTTGCCCTCGGCCAGCTCAATGAAATTGGTCACGGTAATGGGTGCAACCTCGGGGAACAAGCGAACCGTAATCGTGCCCTCGGTTGTCTTGAAAATGGCGTACATGCCGGTAGTCAGTGCCATGAAAACTCCTGTGTTCCGCATACGTTTTGCCGCGTTCGATCGCGGCCGGTGAAGGAAAATCCGGAAGTGCGCCGGCTCAAGAGCCGCAACCCTCCCGGCCAAACATCAATTCGTCTTGGGGGCGGGTTTCGCCGCCGGCTGGACCGGATTGCTCACTTGGGCGTGTGCCGGCGGCGGAATCGGCTGGCCCTCGCGCACGATCGTCACTTTGCGCAGAATCACCGGCGTCAGCGGCTTGTCGTTGCCGTCCCGATCCACCCGGGCAATGGCCCTCACGACAGCGACGCCGTCGTCGTCGCATTGGCCAAACAGCGTATAGTGCTGGTCTAGCGAGTCGTATGCCTGCTCGGTGATAAAAAACTGGCTTCCATCCGTATTCGGCCCGGAGTTGGCCATCGCCAGCCGTCCCGGACGGTCGAAATTCAGGTTGGGATCGAATTCGTCTTCAAACGCAAACCCCGGATCGCCCGTGCCATCGCCGGCCGGGTCGCCTCCCTGAATCATGAACTCCGGAATCACGCGATGGAAGGTCGTGCCGTCGTAGAGAGGCTTGTGGTGCATCTTCTTATGCGTCACCGGGTCGGTCCAGTCCTTGGTTCCCTCCGCCAGCGCAATGAAGTTCTCCACCGTCTTAGGAGCCTGCGCCTGATAAAACTGGCAGGTAATCCGTCCCATCGAGGTATCGAAGACCACCGTAGGCCCGTTGGGATGCACCAGCGCAGCCGCCTGCGGCGTGGGCGAATCGGGAATTTCCTCGGCTGGCGGCGCCGCGGGTACTGCGACCGGCTTGGAATCGGGAACTGCGGGCGGAGTGGAAGGAGTCTGCTGAGCGATAGCCCCAAGGCCCGAGGCCAGAGTCGCTGCGACAAGAAATCCAAGACAGATTGCGGCATTCATACTGAACTAAGGGTAAATCACCCGGGGCCGCCGAAGCCAGCTTCCTGCCGAATCAACGATGACGCCCGCCGGCTCCAAATCCCCCGCCATGTCCGCCGCCGTGTTCCCCATGTCCGCCGGACATCTTCTCCGGCTTGGGAGCCTTCGGAGCTTTGGGCGCTTTCGGTGCCTTGAACGCCTTCTCCTCGCGTCCGCCGCCAAAACCACGAGCGCCGCCAAACTTCCCTGCCTTCCCGCCTTCGAATCCCCGCTCGTTCATCTCGCCGCGCGGCGCGCTCATCGCCGGCGCGCGGTAGTTCTCGTAAGCGTGCCGCGGATCCCGGTACGGGAACTCCGGCCGCGCCCCGAAACCACCCGCGACAGCGCCGCCGAAACCGGCGCGCCCATACGAGCTCCCCGGTCCATTCGCCGCGTAGCGATAGGGCGCCGCCGGTTGTGCAGAGCTGTTGCCCATCGGCCGCGCCACCGGCTCTCCGGCGAAGGAGTTCGGCGCACGGTTGTATGCTTCCAGCGGCGGTCTGGCTGCCTGCGCCGGAGCGCGCGGAGCCGCATAGTTTCCCAACGCCAGCCGCACCGCCGGATACCCAGGATTCGCCGGCCGGTAAGCGTTTGAAGCCTCAGCCCGCGGATAACCCGGCTGCGGCCGATAACCCGCGCTGGAATAGCCGCCATTTCCGGGCAGCCGCGCCATGCTTGCGTTCTGCGCCCCGCCGCGATCGTACCCGCGCGGCCCAAAATACCGCGCGCCGCCATGCGGCAATCCCCAGTCGGCCACCGTCGTGCTGTGCGAGTAGTAAGTCGAATTCTGGAACAATAGCGAGTGCGTCAGCCAGTTCAATCCCCAGCTCAGCAGCCCAAACGGACTATGACTGAAGGCCGAAGTCGCAATCCCCGATCCGAACCGCACCAAACCCGAACCGAATCCTGAATTGAAAAACGATCCCAGCGAGTCCAGCAGCGAAAACCCCCGGTACGGCTCGACCGGCTGACCATACGCGGTCCACGGATCGTATGCCGGCAGATACACCACGTCGGGGTTCGCCGGAGCCACCTGAATGTAGCCCTGATCGTGGCTCACCTGTTCCTGCGGACCGCTGGCCAGGTTTCCGGCCGCCTGGGCCCTCTGGCGCATCACCTGCACCACATCCAGAACGTCCTGCGGCTGGTTGTAGTAGGCATTGCCCAGCGCAATCGTCCAACGAATATTCCGATCCATCTCCGCCAGCACCTGCGGAAACGCGGTCAGCGCCTTCAGGCTCGGGTCCCACTGCTGCGCGTTCGCACCGTAGACGATGTGGTTGGGATCGGCATACCCCTGCGCCTGGCGCCAATGATCCGCATCCACCACCTGCGCCGGATACGTCGAAGCCGCCAGAATCTGCGCCACCAGCGTGTCCGGATAGAGCGCAATCGGAGCCACCAACTGCTCCAGTTGCTCCACATTCAAGGGAGCCTGGGGTTGAACTGAATCCAAGCCCGAAGCCGATTCCTGTCCCGGGTCTGCCCCGTAATCGGAACCCTGCCCCGGATCGGAGTAGCCCTGCCGCGGATAGGCGGCTGGAGGCGCTGCGTAAGGAACCTGCTGGGCACGCAACTGAGGCGCCACCAGCAAAAACATCGGGAGAAACCCGAGTGCGGCCGTACGCGGACGAAAATGAGCTGTCATCTTCCCTCTCAAATTGGACACGGAGTAGAGCGAAGTGCTCGGCTGACCACAAACCGCCCGCACCCCGGCCCGTTCGTCTCCGGATTCCGCCCCGTCCAGCCCAAGAGCGAGCCCAGAAACCAGCCCAAGAGCCAGCCCGAACGGCCCAGCGGAACCTTCGTAGTTACCGTGGACCCCAATTCCCGCGATAAGTTCCGGCCAAATCGCAAAAAACTGTAAACCAATCCAGAGCAATCGCGCCGGTTGCGCTAAAAACTCGCCGGGAGCCGATTTTCCGTCGCATTTCTCCCAGTTTCCCTCACAGCCTTGCTATCATCCGGCCATGCCCGAGCCAAAACGCAAGTCCAAACCCTACGCCGCCGTCGCCCGGGCCGCGGTCGAAATCGCCTCCATCCTCTTCCTCTTCTATGCCAATCTGCTCATGGGAGAGTTCACCCGCGCCAACAGCCACGGCAAAACCCTTGTCCTCGCGCTCAAGGACATCTTCACCCGCGCCAACTTCCTCATCGGCACCCTCGCCGCGCTCGTCGGCTACATCGTCTTCGACCGGCTGCGCAGGCAGCTCTGACCCGGCGCTACTTCCGCACCGCAGCCTGCACCAGCGCCTTCGCTCAAAGCCAGTCCCAGTCCCCTTGAAATTCGCATCCCCAACCTCCGCGTTGAGCGTGAAGGAAAAGCCACAGTCAATTGACGCACCCCAACCCCACCTGCGAAACTCCCGGATATATGCGCTACAGCGGAAAGTTGGAATTTGCTCACGAACGCAAGATTCGCGAACGCAACACCTCCCGTTACCGGCTGGCCCACTGGCCCCTCTGGATCACCGTCTTCTTCCTCGCCCCTGGACCGCTCATCTTCTCGCTCTTTGCCCATGGCTTCTCGCTCGCCAACGGAATTTGGCTCGCGCTTGTGCTGTTGGGAACAGGAATCGCCGGCTACCGCGCCCAGCTCCCCGGCTGCGAGTTCCGCCCCTATATCCTGCGCTTCGACGAAGACCGGCCCAACCCGCTCTACCGCCGCGTCTGCTACACCTTTGCCTGGAACGCCGCCATCAACTTCGCCCTCATGAACTTCGCCGGCCTGCTTGTCGCCGCGCTCACCGGCCGCTGGTATATGAGCCAGATCTACCACTACGCCTACTTGCCGGTCTGCGCCATCGTCCTCATCCTCGGCGCGGCGGGCCTGCTGCCGCGCGTCGGCCGCAGCACCAAAGGCGAAGGAATCGAGCGCCGCTATTTTTACGGGACCGTCTGGTCCGTCACGATCTCTCAGGTCATCCTGCTCGTCCTGTGGAAGACCCTGCCCCGAGGAAGCGCCGGAGACTGGACCAAACTTATCGTCTACTCGGTCGCGCTTGCGCTCATGGGCTTTGCCGCCTACAACGGGAAACTCCCCAGAACACGCCCCATCGTAGCCGGCGAACTAATGGTCGACTGACCGCCGCAGTCACTCTTCAAGAGCGAACCGCGAAGTCGCCGCCAAACGCCGGAGAAAGTACCGCAAGCAATAAAGGCGGGAAGGCCAAAGCGCACCGGCAAGCGAAGGACAGCCGCGTCACCGGACACAGAATTCCTCCAAGCTCGCCAATCAACCCTATGCCTTCGCAGGCAAACTCGATCCGTACGATGAGTCGCTTCGAAATCGACAGATTGGGCGAGTTCCGCGCGCAGAGCAAGAACACAAGATTCGCTCGGCCGGGTTGAGGTCGCCCGGCGCTAAACCCCGCCACTCGATCGCATTCCGATTCCTGGCATTGCCCATTGGCGTTCCGTTCCCATGTTCCCATTCATGGGACGGCGGGGTGGGCCGGCTGGCTGGGCCGGTTGGGCCGCATGGCGCGCAGAACGACCTTCACGATATCCTTGGTTCGGATTCGGGTCCGTGCCCACGAGCGGACCAGCGGGTTGAGCCCAAGATCGGCTAGTGCGATGGCGAAGTCGAGCGCTTTCGAGGGGTAGAGTTCCCGTAGAAGAGCCTTGTACTGGACACGATCCTCGGCGCTGAAGAGCGGTGAGTCGAGCGCGTCGGCGAAAGCAATTGCCCGTGAGCGCATGTTGCGCTCCAGCGGCGCGATCGACCAGTTCCGCTTCCGGTATTCCGGGATCAGCGTGTTCTTGTAGATGGCGATGTTGGTCATTACCTCGGACATTTTGCGCTTGGCCCGGACGTTCTGCGCATCGTCCCAGACGCGGTAATTCGAAAGCACCTGCGGAGTGTAGACGTTGCCCCAGCCTTTGGCGGCCATCCGCAACACCATATCCCAGTCTTCGCAGGTGCGCCAGTCGAGGTTGGGAATGTAGTAGTTCACCTCGCGCAGAGCCTGGGCGCGGTAGAGGATGCAGTTGGCTGCCGTTCGGTAGCCGCTGGCGTTGCTGCGCAGCGCTTCTTCGCCGGATTCGAAGGTTTTCGTCCGGCTTAGGCGGCGGATGCGCGGGCGCTGGTTGGCTTTGTCCAGCTCGCCCACGTCGCAGTGGGCAAAAGCCGCCTGGGGGTACTGGCGCATCAGCTCGGCCAGCACGGCCACATAATTCGGTTCGAGGCGGTCGTCTGAGTCGAGGCGGACGATGAGATCGGTCTTCGGCTGGGCGAGCAACCAGCTCAGGTTGCCGGGCAGGGCGAGATTTTTCGGCTGGCTATGGAAGCGGATATGGGGATATTCGCGGCAGATTTCCGCCATTACGGCTTGGGTGTCGTCAGTGCTGGCGTCGTCGGCTACCCAGAACTCGGAGATGGGGTAGGTCTGAGCGAGGGCCGATTCGATCGAGGCGCGCAGGTACTGGGACTGGTTGTAGGTGCCGATGCAGATGGCGACCGACAGCGGCTTGCTCTCAGGGGTATCGGGCATCGCGATCTCCTGATTCGATTGTATCGAACCCAACGATTCACCCGGTGGCTGAAGAATGAAATGAAAACTCCCGGGACGCAGCCGGAGCCGCGTCCCCGCCGAGCTTTACTGGAGGCTGGCCATCACCTTGTCCAAAACCGCCTTGGAGGGGCGAATTTGCGACTCGGGGAGCGAACTGAGCGGCTGATCGACCAGATTGAGGAGGTCGGTGAAGGTTGGCTTCTCGGTATCCACGTAGAAGACGCCGGTAAGCACCTCGCCCTTTTCGTGAGCGTCCATGAGGGTTTTCACGGCGCCGATGCGGTCGGTCGGGTCGTAGTCCTCTTTGATCTTGCGCAGGCGCAAATGGGAACCGTCGTGCATTTTGACGTCGTAGGTGGTGCCGTGGTCGTAGTCCACTTCGATATCGTCGAAGCTGGAGACGAAACCGAGCTCGTTGATCGGCTCGTCGTGCTCCTGCATGAACTTGTAGCTCTTAGTTGAGCCTTCGTGGTCGTTGAAGGTGACACAGGGGCTGATCACGTCCAGCATGACCGTGCCGCGATGAGCAATGGCCGCTTTGAGCATGGTGAGAAGCTGCTTCTTGTCGCCGGAGAAAGAACGCCCGACGAACGTGGCTCCGAGCTGGATGGCGAGCGAGCAGGTATCGATCGGCGGCAGGTCGTTGATGACGCCGGTCTTGAGCTTGGAGCCGATGTCGGCGGTGGCTGAAAACTGGCCCTTGGTGAGGCCGTAAACGCCGTTGTCCTCAATGATATAGATCATTGGGAGGTTGCGCCGCAAGAGGTGTACGAACTGACCCATGCCGATCGAAGCGGTGTCGCCGTCGCCGGAGACGCCGAGGGCCATCATCGTGTGGTTGCCCAGGATCGCGCCGGTCGAAACCGACGGCATGCGCCCGTGGACGCTGTTGAAGCTGTGCGACCGGCTCATGAAGTATGCGGGGCTTTTCGAGGAGCAGCCGATGCCGGAGAGCTTCATCAGCCGCTCGGGCTGCACACCCATCTCAAACATGGCGTCGATGATGCGCTCGGAGATGGCGTTGTGTCCGCAGCCGGCGCAGAGCGTGGTCTTGCCGCCCCGGTATTCAAGGACCGGCAGGCCGATACGGTTGGTTTTCGGTGCGGGAGGTAGCGTTGCAGTGGCCATGGTTTAGAGGCCCTCCTTGGTGACGAGCTCTGAGGTGACCGACTGCGCGTCGATGGGCAGCCCGTTGTAATGCAGAATGCTGCGAAGTTTGACGACTTGCTCGGCGGGAAGATCGAGCTTGAGCAGGCTGGCCAGTTGCGCGTCGCGATCCTGTTCAACCACGTAAACGCGGTCGTGCGCGGCGACGAACTCGTGGACATCTTCGGCGAAGGGGAAGGCACGAATGCGGAGGTAATCGATCTCCACGTCGTAGGCCTTCTTGATTTCGTCGAGCGACTCGGTAATCGCATAGTGCGAAGTACCGTAGGCGACCACGCCGATACGCGAGCCAGTGCTGCGCTCGACGATGGGGCCGGGAACCAGCTTGCGGGCATTCTCGAACTTGCGCGCCAGCCGCTCCATCACCTCGACGTACTCTTCCGGGCGCTCGGTGTAGCCAGCCTTTGCGTTGTGGCCGGAGCCGCGCGTGAAGTACGCTGCCTTGGGATGGTCCGTACCGGGCAACGTGCGATAGCCGATCGCGTCGCCGTCCACGTCTTCATAACGGCCGAAGCTGCCCAGGCGGTTCAAATCCTCAGCCGTGAGGACTTTGCCGCGATCCAGGGGAGTCGCCGGATAGGTAAATGGCTCTGACATCCAATTGTTCATGCCCAGATCCAGATCGCTCAGCACGAAGACCGGCGTTTGAATGCGCTCGGCCAGATCGAAGGCCTGATAGGCGAACTCGAAGCACTCCTTCACCGAGCCGGGAAGCAGGACGATGTGCTTGGTGTCTCCGTGCGACAGGAAAGCCGTCGAGAGCAGATCGGCCTGCGAGGTGCGGGTGGGCATGCCGGTCGAGGGCCCGGTGCGCTGCACGTCGAAGATGACGCCGGGGATCTCGGCGAAGTAGCCGAGCCCGCTGAATTCGGCCATGAGCGAGACGCCAGGGCCGGAGGTTGCGGTCATCGACCGCGCGCCGGACCAGCCTGCGCCGAGCACCATGCCGATGGCGGCCAGTTCATCCTCCGCTTGAACCACAGCGAAAGTGGCTTTGCCGTCTTCGGTGATGCGGAACTTCTTCAGGTATTCGATGGTTGCCTCGACAACTGAAGTCGACGGAGTGATCGGATACCAGGCGACGACGGTGACGCCGGCAAAAACCGCGCCCAGGCCGCAGGCGGCGTTGCCGTCAATGACGATCTTGCCCGCCGTCGCGTTCATGCGCTCGATGAAGAACGGATCCTGCTTGGTGAGCTTTTCGGCGAAGTAGGCAGCGCCGGCCTTAACCGCGTTGAAGTTCAGATCGAGCGCTTTCTGCTTTTTGGCGAACTGCTTCTGTAACGCGCCGTAGACCGCGTCCATGTCGATTTCCAGCAACTGGGCCATTACGCCGACGTAGACCATGTTCTTGACCAGCTTGCGAAGCTTGGCCTCGGGGCATACGGCGGCCGTGATCTTATCGAATGGAACCGGATAACAGACCACATCGTCGCGGTACTGCCTGAGATTCAGGTTCTCCTCGTAGACGGCGACACCGTGCATGGGCAGGGCGAGAATGTCTTCGCGGGCGGTCTCCGGGTTCATCGCCACCAGCAGGTCGATGTACTTCTTGCGGGCGACATAGCCGTCCTTGCTGGCGCGAATGGTGTACCAGGTGGGCAGTCCGGCGATGTTCGATGGGAAGAGATTCTTTCCGGAAACCGGAACTCCCATTCCAAAAATGCTCTTCAGCAGAACGCTGTTGGCCGATTGCGAACCGGACCCGTTGACCGTTGCGACCTGGATGCTGAAGTCATTGACGACGCGCTTTTGGGCGTCTACGACTGCGGTTGTGCTCTGCTCTTGACCCAGAGCTAGGTCTCCAATCGCCATGTGGCGGGATTCCCTTCACTTGAAATTCCAGAAAGATAGCCTCATCTCTCAAGCGTCAATTATAGACACTTAGCGGGAGATACGTCTTGATTTGGACACAAGTGGTTACTGGTCAATCGGATACGGGATGCTTGCACACGAGAATCGCAAAATCGGTCCCAAAATGCGGGCCAAAAGGACGCATATCTCGGCTCAAAAAGAGAAATCGCGCCAGTTTCCGCTCAGAATTGCGGAAGAACCTCTTCCTAAAATGAAAAATCAGTTCCGGATTTGGGCTAGCAAAGATTCGATCTCCGCTCTGGTCTCGGCCGAGACCGGCAGCAGAGGCGAACGCGCTTTTCCGCCGTAGTAGCCGTTGAAGTCGCAGGCATACTTGATGCCGGGGATGCCGAGTTGGCTCCCGATCGCATGGCTCGCGGCGGCAATGTGGCGCTGCCGGTCCTGAGCGAGTTGATCGTCGTGCTCTTTCCAGGCAATGTAGATCTCCTGGCAGGCCTGGGGCGCGCATGTGGCAAAGGCCAGAATGGCCCCGCCAGCGCCCGCGTCGAGCGATTCTTTGAGATTGCCGGCCGAGCCCGAAAGCACCTGGAAGCCGACCTCCCGCGTCCGGGTCTTGATCGCCGGCGCAGGTGGCGCAACCGCCAAGGCAACGCCGCCTTCCGAGCTGGATGCGAGCCCAGCGGCGGAGATAAAGTTTCCTGTCTGAGCCGGTTTGGCGGCCAGCATTCGCCCCGTAACCGCCTCGAAGATCGGCGTTACCGTCACGGTTCGGCGTGGAGCCAGACGCGTGGCCTGCACTACGGCGCGCACCCGCTCCACGCTGCCGGAGGACTCTTTAAGGCCGAGAATATTGGGGTGCTGGGCCAGTTCCGCGACCACGGCGAGCGGAATTTCGAATTCTGTGAACTTGGGGATGGAATAAAGCAGAACGGGCAGCGGCGAACGGTCGGCGACGGAGCGAAAATAGTGCAGCAGCGCGGCGTCGGTGAGCTGCGGGCGGTAGTAGCAGGGGTTGCGGACGAGAACGGCGTCGTAGCGTTGCCGAGCGGCAAACTCGGCAAGCGCCACGGTAGCATGGACCGACTCGCGACCAATGCCGGCGATGAGCACTTTGTCGTCCGCGGCGGCGTGAGCGGCGGTCGTTAAGACTTCGCGGGTTTCTTCGTCGTCGAGGGCCACGGCCTCGCCCGTCGAACCGAGAACAACCAGGCCGGAGAGCGCGGTGAGCGAGAGCCGTGCGACGTTGAATTCGAGCTTCTTGAGATATAGCCGTTCGTCGGAGTAGAACGGGGTGGTGACAGGGGCGAAGATGCCTTCGAGCAACATAGCTCTATCTTACGGCTTTGCGAGCGCGAATGGCGGAACGCAAAAGTTGGCTTCCATGCGATGTGCTAGGCGAATCCAGCTAGGCACTCTCTGCCGCGAACCAGGCATTTTTCAGCGTGGCCTATTCACGTACACTCTATTCACCGGAAAGTACTCGGAGCGAACGAGCATGGCCGTGGAAACGGACGAGATCGAAATTCTGGACGAAGAAGAACGCGTCGCCACGCTGGGAGAGCAGGCGCTTTGGGTTCTGCTCCATTTGCTGCTGGCGGCGGGAAGCTGGGCGGCGATGATGATGGCCATTACGATGGCCAAGCCGGACTATGTGCCGGTGATGGTGACCCTGGCGCTCTCCTTCGCCCTGCCGTTTCTGGTGGGAAATTTGTTCACGCGCTGGAAGCAGAACGATATGGCGACCTATTTGTGGCTGGTGGGGATGATCTGGTTCCTGATTATCTGCCTGTGGGTGCTGGATATGCCCACCGGACCGAACCAGTGTTATCACTGCGATGCATCGCAAAAGCTGTGGCTGACGTTTTTTAGCCCCAGCGAAGACAGCGGCCTGATCGATAACGAGGGCCGGATGATTGGGACCTGGCCGGCGGTAGCGTTGATTGGCTACGGTGTCGGTTCGCGGCTGGCGCTGAAGCGAAGAAGCTAGTTGTCAGGGGTCAGTGTTCAATGGTCACGGATCGCTGAACACTGACCACTGACAACTTTCCGTTACGGGTGCAACTCCTGCAGCGAAATCACCGACGTGTGCCGTCGCTGCATGGCGGCGATGCCTTCGGCTGCTGCCTGCGCGGCGGCGATGGTGGCAATGGTCGGGATGCGCGCCAGCACGGCGGCGCGGCGAATGGCTTTTTCGTCGAAGAACGTATCCTGGCCGCGCGGGGTGTTAATGATGAGCTGGATGCGGTCGCCTTTGATCAGATCGACGACGTTGGGGCGGCCTTCCTTGACCTTGAAGACGCGCTCGACGATCAGGCCGGCCTGTTCGAGCGCGTTGGCCGTGCCTTCGGTGGCGACCAGGCGGAAACCCAGATCGACGTAGCGCTTGGCGAGTGCCGTTGCGGCCGGTTTGTCGTGGTCGTTGACGCTGAAGAAGACAGTGCCTTCAGCGGGCAAAATCTGGCCGGCAGAGAGCTGCGCCTTGGCAAAGGCCTCGCCGAAGTTGTCTGCCACGCCCATCACTTCGCCGGTGGATTTCATTTCCGGGCTGAGGACGGTGTCCGCGCCAGGGAATTTACTCCATGGGAAGACGGGGGATTTGACGTAGAAGTATGGGCCGGGGTTCAGGTCTTCGCCGCTTTCGACGTGTTCGGGCAAGAATTCTCTGAGTTTGCGGCCGGTCATCAGGCGCGCGGCGATCTTGGCAAGCTGCACACCGGTGGCTTTCGAGACGTAGGGGACGGTGCGGCTGGCGCGCGGGTTGACCTCGATGACGAAGACCTGATCGTTGTCCTCGGCGTCGCGCTGGATGGCGAATTGCAGGTTGACCAGTCCGACGACCTTGAGCGCCAGCGCCAGCTTGCGGGTGTAGGCGCGGATTGTGGCGAGCGTCTCCGGGCGGATCGAAACCGCGGGCAGGACGCAGCTTGAGTCGCCGGAGTGGATGCCGGCTTCCTCGATGTGCTGCATGATGGCGGCGATGACCACGTCTTCAGAATCCGAGAGCGCGTCGACATCGACCTCGACGGCGGACTCGAGGAAGTGATCGACAAGCACCGGGCGGTCGGAGGAGTATTCGACAGCCGTGGCCATGTATTGCGCGACCTCTTTGGCGTCATAGGCGATGACCATGGCGCGTCCGCCGAGGACGTAGCTGGGGCGCACGAGCACCGGGTAGCCGATGCGGTTGGCGACGGCGAGGGCCTCTTCGACGCTGGTGGCCGTGCCACCGGAGGGCTGCGGGATTTCGAGTTCTTCGAGCAGCTTACCGAAGCGCTTACGGTCTTCGGCGAGGTCGATCGACTCGGGCGAGGTGCCGATGATGGGCACGCCGGCCTTGCGCAGGCGCTGGGCGAGATTGAGCGGAGTCTGGCCGCCGAACTGGACGATCATGCCGATCTCCGCGCCGGATTCGGCTTCGTGCTCGTAGATCGCGAGGACGTCTTCGAGTGTCAGCGGCTCAAAATAAAGCCGGTCGCTGGTGTCGTAGTCGGTCGAGACCGTTTCCGGGTTGCAGTTGACCATGACGGTCTCGTAGCCGTCCGCCTTGAGCGCAAACGCGGCGTGGCAGCAGCAGTAGTCGAACTCGATCCCCTGTCCAATGCGGTTGGGCCCGCTGCCGAGGATGATGATCTTGCGCTTCCCAGTCGGCGGCGCTTCGTCTTCCTCGTCGTACGCCGAGTAGAAATAGGGAGTATGCGACTCGAACTCGGCGGCGCAGGTGTCTACCAGCTTGAAGATGGGGCGGATGCCGTGTTCGTAGCGCAGTTCCCTCACCTGCTGGATGCCTTCGTGACCGGCGAGTCCCCACTCGTTGGCCAGGCGCTCGTCGCTCAGGCCGAGGCGCTTGAATTTGCGGAGTTGCTGCGGGGTGACCGTCTCGGGCGAGAGGGTGCCGGCAAACTTTTGCCCCTCGCAGATTTCGCGAATCTGATAGAGGAACCATGGGTCCATACCGGTCAAGCGGGCGACCTCGCGCACGCTCATACCGCGCTCGAAGGCAAAGCGGATGTAGTTGAGCCGTTCGGGCTGCGGCGTGACCAGGCGCTGGGTGAGGCGGCGCGGTTCCAGCTCTTCCGAGCCGGTCTTCTTGCCGGTTTCAAGCGAGCGCAGGGCCTTCATCAGGGACTCCTTGAAGGTGCGGCCGATGGCCATTACTTCGCCAACCGACTTCATTTGCGGAGCAAGCGTGTCGTCGGCGCCGGGGAATTTTTCAAACTGCCATTTGGGAATCTTGGTGACGACGTAGTCGATAGTCGGCTCAAAGCAGGCCGGGGTCATGCGCGTGATGTCGTTGGGGATCTCGTCGAGCGTGTAGCCGACGGCCAGCTTGGCGGCGATTTTGGCAATCGGGAAGCCGGTCGCCTTCGACGCCAGCGCGGAGGAGCGCGAAACGCGCGGGTTCATCTCGATGACCGTCATGCGGCCGTTGGCGGGGTTGACGGCGAACTGCACGTTGCTGCCGCCGGTCTCGACGCCGATTTCGCGCATGACGGCGATGGCCGCGTCGCGCATCTTCTGATATTCGCGGTCGGTGAGGGTCTGCGCCGGGGCGACGGTGATGGAGTCGCCGGTATGCACGCCCATGGGGTCGAAGTTTTCGATCGAGCAGACAATGATGACGTTGTCGGCCAGATCGCGCATCACCTCCAGCTCGTATTCCTTCCAGCCAAGGACGGATTCCTCGATGAGGCACTCGTGTACTGGCGAAAGGTTGATGCCGTTCGAGAGGATCTCGATCAGCTCTTCGCGGTTGTAGGCGATGCCGCCGCCGGAGCCGCCGAGGGTGAAGCTGGGGCGGATCAGGACTGGGAAGCCGTTCTTCTGGGCAAAGTCCATGCCGTCGCGCAGGTTGTTCACCAGCATGGATTTCGAGACTTCGAGACCGATGCGCACCATGGCGTCTTTGAAGAGGAGCCGGTCCTCGGCCTTCTTGATGGCTTCGAGCTTGGCGCCGATCATTTCCACGCCATACTTGTCGAGAATGCCGGAGTCCGACAGATCGACGGCGAGATTGAGCGCGGTCTGGCCGCCGACGGTCGGCAGCAGAGCGAACTTCCCCGAGCCCGGCCCCATCATCGCGCTCTCGACGCGAATGATCTCCTCGACATAGGAGAGCGTCAGCGGCTCGATGTAGGTGCGGTGCGAGAACTCCGGATCGGTCATGATCGAGGCCGGATTGGAGTTCACCAGCACCACCTCAAAGCCGTCGGCCATCAGCGCCTTGCAGGCCTGCGTGCCGGAGTAGTCGAACTCGGCCGACTGGCCAATCACAATCGGCCCGGAGCCGATCACGAGGATCTTCTGGATGTCATTTCTGCGTGGCATTGCTTGGGTATTCTTTCTTAGCGATAGATTTCACGGCGGTGGCCGATTTCGAGCACAAGAATTGTCACGGCCCAGTCCTCGATCCTGCAGATCAGGCGGTAGTCGCCAACCCGGTAGCGCCAAAGTCCTTCCAATTCGCCTGTGAGCGCCTTGCCGAGTGTCCGCGGGTCAAAACTGGGGTCAGGCGATGCGAGCAGCCGTTCGTGGAGAAACTTCAGGATGCGTTTTTGCGCGAGCGCGTCCAGGCTTTGCAGTTGCTTTTGTTCCTTTGGGAGAAAACTCAGCTTCCATTCCAAGGGATTTCACGACCTCCTCAAACGGAATTGGCATTTGACCCTCCGATTCGCGCAGGGCGACTACGGCAATTTCATAGTCTTCGCGGTCTTCGAGGCGGTCGAGGATAGCCCGTCGCGCAAACTCAGCCTTGGATTGTCCAGCCTTAGCGGCATGCTGCTCCAGCAGCGTCTCGGCCTCAGGTTCCAGTTCTAGTTCCAGCATCTCATTCCTCCCTGCTTCACTTGAGTTTATGACCATCACAGCCTCTTGTTGCCTTTTGTCTAGCGCAAGAGAACGTCGGGCAAGCCCAGGTCAGCCCAGGTTTTCATGTCCATGGTCTCCCCCGTCAGGTTTGCTAGCGTTTCGGCGTCGAGTTTGGGTGTTGGCGCGGGCTTCTCGCTAAGGTCAATGTACTGGGTCAACGAAGTTTCCAATCTGCCATCCTCGCCTAACTTCCAACGATGGTCGTATCCCCATGACACTTGGTTCACGTCTTCCGCAACGCTCCAGCTTGTTGATTCCGCGAGTCTAATCTGCTTCTTGTCCAAGCAAAATAAGAGCCGGTAAAAGTCGCCAGTATCAAGCTCCATGCCCCATCTCTCTACCAGAGTTCGATCCCCTTGATGCCAGGCCGCAGCGCTACCGTAAAAATCGGTTTCAAGGTCATCCTTGGCCTTTGACAGGTCGCTAACGAGGTTCCACCTATCGCTCGGTCTTTGAGCGTACCTCACTTTTGCCAGCGACAAGTCGATACCGCACTCGCCAGCCATTCTCGTGACGGCCGCCTCATGAAGGTGTGACCCTTCGATACTGAGATATCGATCAAAAGGGTCCTCATCATCTGAATTAGAAGCCTTCAAGGGGGTCTGCTCCGCTGGAATTGGCGAAGCGGAAGGCTTCGGCACCGATGGGTGCGTTTTGGACACTTGGGGAGACGGCTTAACCTCAGATGAGGGTTTACAAGAAATAAGACTCCCCGATCCCGCAATCACAGCCAGGATTGGGAGCCAACGCCTCATCCCTTCCACTCATCCATCAAGTTGCGAAAATCCCGGAAGAGATAATGCGAGTCATGCGGCCCCGGCGCGGCTTCCGGATGGTACTGCACGCTGAAGAGCGGCAGCGTCTTATGCCGCAACCCCTCCAGAGTGTTGTCGTTCAGGTCCACATGCGTCAGTTCCACTTCGTTGGCGTTGATCGAGTCGGGATCGACGGCGAAGTTGTGGTTGTGCGCCGTAATCTCCACCTTGCCGTTGGTCATGTTCTTGACTGGATGATTGCCGCCATGATGGCCGAACTTCAGCTTGTAGGTCTTGCCGCCCAGAGCCAATCCGGTCAGCTGATGGCCCAGGCAGATGCCAAAGATCGGCGTACGCCCCATCAGCTCGCGAATCGCCTTCACTGCGTAATCGACCGGCTCCGGATCGCCGGGGCCATTCGAAAGGAAAACCCCATCGGGCTTGAGGGCCAGCACCTCATCGGCGCGCGTTTCGGCGGGAACGACAGTCACCCGGCAGCCCTCGCGGGTCAACATGCGCAGAATGTTCAGCTTGATGCCGAAATCGTAAGCCACTACATGCAATATCGGCTTGTCCGCGTCCCGCACCTTCGGGTCGTCCAGCAGCGCGTCGCCGGTCTGGTTGCGACTGTCCGAATCGTCGAAGACGAAGGCACGCTTCGTTGAAACAACCCGCGCCAGATCTGTGCCATCCATCTTGCGAATGGATCGCGCCTTGGCCACCAGCTTTTCGGGATCGGTCTCGGCCGTCGAAATAACGCCGCGCATGGCGCCGTGGATGCGCAGATGCCGCACCAGCGCGCGGGTGTCGATCTCCGCCAGCACCGGAACCTTGAACCGCTCCATGTACTCGTCGGTGACTTGCTCGGAGCGCCAGTTGGAACTGACCGCGGAAAATTCGCGCACGATCAGGCCTTCGATATAAGGCCTCGCAGCCTCGTTATCGGCCAGATTGGTGCCGTAATTTCCGATTTGAGGATTGGTAAGGACCACGATCTGGCCCGTATACGAAGGGTCAGTCGCGATTTCCTGGTATCCAGTGAGTGAAGTATTAAAGACTACTTCGCCCAAGGCTTCGATTGGCGCGCCGTACCCAACGCCTGAAAAAATGCGCCCGTCTTCGAGCGCAAGAGTCGCCTGCATCGCGTCTCCAAGGAGTGGATTCAATCGATTATACAGGTTTTGCGGGCCAGGTTTTCCTACGCCTGAGCCGGGTCGTTACAAGCGAAGGAAGATGCGCCTCCGGTAGAGCGGCCAAAGCAGCGCGCAGACTACGCCGGTCATGGCGACCCCGTAAAGCAGCGAGGCGTTGTACGGGTCAATGGTCCGGCTCAGCCAAGCGTAGGCCGCTCCCGGCAACCAGTTCGCCGGTCCGTGCGAGCCCGGCAGGTAATAGCGCCCATGCAGGCCGAGAAGAATGGTGTACAGGGAAAACCCCAGGATCGCGTTTGAGCCATATACCAGCGCCGGAGTGAGAATCGAGCGCCAGCGAGGCAGAAGGATCGCGTCCGGCACAACATCAAGCAACCAATAGGCGAGGGCAAAGATGCCCAGGCTAATGCCGCCGCTCAAAAGGGTAAAACTATCCGTCCAGATTTTTCGGTTGATGACCAGGTACGGATTCAGCAGCAGCGCGGCGGCGACCAGCCCCGCGGCTGCCAGCACCATCGCAGCGATGAGCCTGCTCCGCGGTTTCCCAATCCAGACAGCGGCCAGAACGCCGAGCAGCAGATTGGGAATCGAAGTGATGCAGGACAGCAGCCCGTCGGCATCCCACATGCGCCGCGGTCCGCCCCAGTTGGAGAGATGGTTGGTCCCGAAGATGGCCCGGTCGATCGCCGCGCCAAGATTGCCGTCGTGATCGAACCGCCAAGCGCCGTAGCCGGGTACGGGAACGAAACGAATGAGCGCCCAAACACCGGCCAGGACCCCAACCGCAAACGCGCCAACGGCCCACGCATTCACGGCGAATCCGGATTGGCTATCGGTCCGGGCAGTTGCCAGCGTCCACAACCCTCCCGCCAGGTAGCACAGGGCGATTCGCTGCAAGACTCCGGGAATGTGCAGCATACGCCAGTCGAAAGTGGGGAATGCGTTGAGCAGCAAACCGAGGACGAGCAGAACCAAACTGCGCGTAAACACATGCCGCGCCAGGCTTGCTCGCGACTGGCCGCGCCGGACGCGCGATGCGAAGGACATGGCCATCGACAGCCCTGCCAGAAACAGGAACATGGGAAAGATCATGTCCGTCGCCGTAGCGCCGTTCCATTCCGCATGACCCAACTGGCGATAGCGGAGCGTCCAGTCGGCGGGAAAGTTGACCAGAACCATACCGGCCACGCATAAACCGCGCAGTACATCCACCGAAAGCATGCGTGTCGCCGCCAACCGCGCCGGTTTGGCGGTGGAGGGTTCTGTTGCCGCGGCGATCGTGAGAGCCATCGGTGTTCCTCGGAGAATTTGAGATAAAGCATCGAGGCGTTTGAGTCAAAGGATTTGTTAAACTACAGCAATTTTGCGTCGAGACGGCCCCAATGGGAGCTTCCAAGGAAATTTGGCCGGCGGGAAACGTTAATGAACCACGCCGACGTCATGCGTCGGCCAGTAAATGAAGGCGGCCTTGCCGTAAATCAGGTCTCGTTTCACGGTTCCGAACTCGCGGCTGTCGGAGGCGATGGAGCGATGGTCGCCAAGGACGAAATACTCGTCCTTGGGAATGACGATGGGGTCGTAGGATCGAGTATCGCGATATTGCTCGGGGACGTAAGGCTCGTCGAGCGCCTTGCCGTTCACATAAACCTGTCCGCGATCAATCTCAAGCCGGTCGCCGGGGATGGCGATGATGCGCTTGATATAGCTCAGTTGCGGATTGCGAGGGTAATGGAAAACCACCACGTCGCCGCGGTTGATCGCTTCAAAGCGATATACGAACTTGTTGATGAAGAGGCGGTCCTGATCCACCAGCCGCGGCAGCATGCTGATCCCTTCGACGCGGACCGGCTGGTAAAGAAAGGTGATGATGAGTACCGAAGCAGTGGCGGCGAAAAGCAGATCCCGAAGCCAAAGCCGCCAACCCGAGGCCCCAGAATCCGATTTGGAAGAATTTTCGATTTGCGCGGCAGACAGCATGTTCAGCGAGGGATCGACGACCTCGGGCACGACTTCCGGACGAATTGGGGTCAGTTCGCTGGTCATCCTCATTTGAGTTTACCCGGAAATTCACTGGCAGCCCAGACTCCCCGGCGGACAAAGGATTTGGTCGCGGTGAACGGAGGGTTTCTCCATCGGCCGGGGCTGGTTCGCTGCTGGAACCAGCGCTGAACCGGGCGCCGCGGCTCCCTCGGGCGAAGTGGCTGCGAGATTGGCGTCTTCGAGAATCAACGGCCGCTGCAAGACCATCTCGACCTGACTTCCGCTGGGGATGTCGACATCGGCGCCACGGGTAAAGAGAGAGGCGATTCCCACAGCCGCTAATCCGGCTCCTACGCCGGCGATTCCGCCAGCCAGCGGATGGCCCGCGCCGAGGCCTCCGATCGAGCCGACGGTGGCTCCCGTCGGAATGGCGATTTTCGCGACCTCACCCGCTGCCCGGCCCTTGTCCGGCGCCTGCTCGATCGTACCCTCGCCGTCGTCTTTCACTGTCTGCTTCTTGGCGCCGGGCAGGCTGTTGACCATACCGGGGATTTCGACGACCGTGCCGTTGGGGAAGATGATGGAAGTAAAGTGCATGTCCAGTTGGGACTTGCCCTTGACGTGTCCGGCGCGCACCACGCGATCGACGATGCCCTGAACGTAGACGCCGGCGGGAATCATGACGCGATTGCCGACCACCACGGGAAAGGATGAGTTGAGATATACGCCGTCGCCAGCCTTGGCGGACTTGGAATTGATGGAACTGCGAAGCTGAAGAAGCACTTTTGTGCCGGCGGGGACCGTATAAGTCCTTTTGCCGGACCCCTCTGGCGCGGGCTGCGCGGCCGGCGTTTGTGCCGGTTGCGAGTCCGAATCCGGAACGGGAGCCGACGGCTGGGCCACCGGCGCTTGAGCGAAAGCTCCCGCGGAGACGGCGGAAACAGCCATGAATAACGCGAAGATTCGCAGATCAGCCACGGAATCCCTCCACAAACCGGCGAGCGCACCTTACGCTACACCTATAGACGCAGTCTGTGACTCACAGGATAGCGCGAACGGAATCGGGTCGAAAAAAAATCGCGCGCAGTTTCCATGCGGGGCGCGGATTCGCGTTAGGATGCGTAGCTGGAGGCACTCTTTGTCATTCGCGACCAATCCAGGAACAAACCCCGCTGAAAGGGAAAGCCGTTTTCCGCAAGCCTACGCAGTCTTGCGCCAGGCCATCGCCGAGCGCGCCTTTCCGGGGTGCGCCTTTGGCGTGCTGGCCGAGGGCGCAGTGCAGGCCGAGGATGCGCTGGGCCGCTTTACCTACGACGACGATGCGCCACTCGTTACGCCGGAGACGCTCTACGACGTGGCCAGCCTGACCAAAGTCGTGTGTACGACGGCGGCGGCCATGCTGCTGTGGCAGCGCGGACTGCTCTACCTGGAGATGCCGCTGGGGGATCTGCTGCCGGGGTTCGTGGTGGGTCGCGACGCGGCCCAGGGCGCGCGGAGAGTGACGCTGCGGCATCTGCTCGCGCACAGCTCCGGGCTGCCGGGGTATGTACCCATGTTTCCAACCGCAACGACACCCTTCGCGTTGCTGCGCGATTGCCTGCGGCTGCCGATCGAGGCAGAGCCGGGGACCCGCGCCGAGTATTCCGATCCGGGTTTCATCTTGCTGGGCAAAGCGATTGAAGTGATCCTCGGCGAGCCGCTCGCGGCGTGGGTCGGGCGAGAAATCTTTCAACCGCTCGGCATGATGGCCTCGCGCTTCTGTCCGCCGGCCCATCTGCGAGCGGCGATTCCGCCGACCGAGGAAGACGAGCTCTTCCGCCAGCGGCGCATCCAGGGCGAGGTACAGGATGAGCACGCCTTCCTGCTCAAGGGCGCAGGCGGCCATGCTGGGCTGTTTTCCAATGTGCCCGATCTGCTGCGCTTTTCCCATGCCATGCTGAATCCGGCCGGTTCGGGCCTTTTCGACGCCGCGACGGTCGAACATTTCGCCCAGCGGCAGCCGCCAGAAGGCAGTTCGCGCGCTCTGGGGTGGGATACGCCCTCGGCGGAGTCGTCTTCAGGGCAATACTTTTCGTCTAAATCGATTGGGCATCTGGGATACTCGGGCTGTTCGCTGTGGATCGACCGCAGAGCGGAACTTGCCGTGGTCTTGCTGACCAACCGCACCTGGCCCCATCGGAAGTCGCAGGCGATTCGGAAAATTCGGCCAGCCTTCCACGACGCCATCCGGACCGCCCTTTGATGCGTTCCGCAATTGGAACCCCTCGTTGCTTAGTCGATCGGTTATCAGAAAACTTCCATCCCCCAAAAGCGTGACAAATCACACAGTTCGATGCCTTGCGAAGCGGCTACAATGGGGAGTCAGGGAAAAACACGATGCCCACCAGCTCGATCATGCATGAACCCTCCGGTACGACGGAAAAGCCGAAGCGGGATACGGCGGCGCAACTGCAGCTGCTGACCACCGAAGGTCAGAATGAGGCTTCGCAGGGGCTGGACACCAAGTCGGCTCTCGAGATCGCCCGCATCATCAACCACGAGGACTCCAAGGTTTCGGCGGCTGTGAAGAAGGCGCTGCCGGAGATCGCCCAGGTGATCGATCAGGTGGCGCGCAGCCTGCGCGATGGCGGCCGGTTGATCTACATCGGTGCCGGTTCGAGCGGCCGCATCGCGGCATTGGACGCCTCGGAATGCCCGCCCACCTACTCCACCCCTCCCGGACAGGTGCAGTATATTATGGCCGGTGGCCCGAAAGCACTGGCAAGCGCGGTCGAGGTCAATGAGGATTCCGAGGAACTAGGTCAGCGCGACATCGCGCGCCGCAGGCCCACGCGCAAAGACGTCGTCGTCGGTCTGTCGGCTTCCGGCCGAACTCCGTACGTGGTGGCGGCGGTAGCCTACGCCCGCGCCCGAGGCGCGAAAACGGCGGCCGTCACCTGCAACTACGGCACTCCCCTTGCCGAAGCCGCCGATATCGCCATTGTGGCCGAAGTCGGACCCGAAGTCATCTCCGGCTCGACCCGCATGAAGGCTGGCACGGCGCAGAAGATGGTCCTGAACATGATTACCACCGGCACCATGACGCGCCTGGGCTATGTGTACGAAAACCTGATGGTCAACGTCCACATGCAGAACTCGAAGCTCGTCGAGCGCGGCATCGGCATCCTCATGCGCGCCTGCAAGATCGATCGCGAGACAGCCGTAAATACAATCAAAAGCGCCGGGCGCAGCGTCCCCGTAGCGTTGGTGATGCTCAAAGCCAAAGTCGATAAGCCGGAAGCCGTCCGCCGCCTGGCGAAGTCCGACGGCAATGTGCGCTTGGCCATCGAAGACACGGTGCTGGAGCTTTGATCCCGCAAGGGGAAGGCTTTGCGCATCGTATTAAAACGTCGTAACTCGCACTTTCAGTAAGATATTCTCATCCGACTTCAGGTTCAGCCCGTAGTCCGTCTGGTCGCCGTTCCAGATCCGCTCCGTCTTCCAGTTCCCTGCCGCATCGTACCTGCCTTCTTCCACCTTGAGCCATAAGCGCTTTTTGCCAGTTGCCGCTGGAGTGAAGTCGACCCGGCAATGGTGGCCAGCGACCAAAAACTCGTCCGTTCCGAGCGCAAGGATGATCGCGCCTCCATCCGGCGGCGTATTCCCCTTCGGCTTCATCCAGTTGCCGAAAGACGGCAACCCGTAGCTGACCACGGCCTGCCAGCGTTCGAAATTTGCAGTTTGCGTGTGGTTTTCCGGGTCTTCGCTGAACCCTCGCACTTTGCCTTCGAGATTTCCTTCCGCCAGCTTGCCCTCGATCGGCGAAAGCAGTTCAAAATTGCGGGCAAAGGGTTGAAGCGCATCTTTCTCCATTGCCTCTGGACCCTCCGTCTGGTTGCTGTAGCGCGTCAGGTCGAGTCCAAACGGCGCCCAGCCAATCGCTCCCTGCCCCGCGGCGGCGAAGACGTAGCGTGCAAATGCCGCTTGATTGCCCGTCTCCGGGATCAGCAGTGGATTGTCCGGGCGATTGTAATACTCCATCATCTTGAGATAATTGGCGTATTTCGAGTCGTAAATATCCGGTGCGACCACGCTGATCGACGGCGCGGCCCTCTTCCACAGCGCGATGTTGTTGTCCGTCGGCGCGCCCGACTCGTAGCTGGGCGCCTTGCCGGGGTGGAATGGATCGCGCATAGCCGCGTTGACGTAGAGCGGCAGGGGGTCTTCCGCCTTCCCTGCCGCCGCCACCTGTTCAATGTACGCCGCGATGCACCAGGCCTGGAAGGTTTCGTCGGCATCCGCGCCGAAGACCTCGCTCCACGTCCCGGGCTGCTTCCCGGCCAATTTCACCAGCGCTTCCGGAACCTGCCCGGCAAAGGCTTTCTCGGCCTCTGCGCCGTGGTCGCGCACCGCGCCCCACACGCCAGCTTCGTTCTCCACCTGCACCAGCAGGACGGTATGTCCCGGATCGGCCTGCTTCAAGTGGCGCATCAGCGCGCGGAAGGCGGTCTTGTCGGCCTCCAGTCGCGCCGGCGAAAAGGTCGAAGGCGAGTCGACCGTCTGGCCGTCCTTATTCACCACAAACGGGTATTTGGTTTGGTCCAGCTTGATCCACTCCGGCGTGTAGTGAGAGCTGCCGTTCTTCCAGGTTCCGAACCACAGCAGCACCAGATGCAGCTTGTGTTCGCGAGCTTGTTTGAGAATGAGATCGACCAGCGAGTAATCGAATTTACCCTGCGCCGCTTCGATCTGCTCCCAATAGACGGGTAACTCGACCGTGTTGGCGTGCAGCGTTTCGGCGGCCGGCCAGACCTTGGGCAAATAATCTGGCCAAGCGCTGGAGTTGTTCGCCTGTACGCCGAGCATCAGATACGGTTTGCCGTCAACCAGCAGAGCAAAATGTCCATTTTTCTGAACAATCCGCGGAATCGGCGTCGCGTTAGGTACGGCTTGCGGTGGCGAGAACGCCTGTCCGACTGCAAAGGTTTCCAAAGAGACCGCGATAACCCCCGCCAAAACAAGTCTCCAATGCCTCTTCATCCCCGCACCTCAAAGATTGGTCTGCTGCCTGGTGCCGCAAGTATAACGCCCGGCAGGGCTTCGTTCGCGGCGCGGCCATTTAAACTTATGGTTTAGGAGTTCGGCATTTCTATGGATAAGTTTGTAGTGCGCGGCGGCAATCCGCTGGTGGGTACGATTCGGGTTTCCGGAGCGAAGAATTCAGCGCTGCCCTGCATGGCCGCGGCCATTCTGACCGAAGACGAAGTCACGCTCGAAAACATTCCCCAGGTACGGGACATCGAAACGGAGCGCAAGCTGCTCGCTTCGATGGGCGCCGAGGTGGAGCTCGGCTACGGCCGCGCCCAGCATCGCACCACCATCAGTTGCCACACGCTCTCCGATCCCGTGGCTAAATACGAAATCGTCAAGACCATGCGCGCCAGCTCACTCGTGCTGGGGCCGCTGATCGCCCGCTGCGGGATGGCGCGCGTGGCCATGCCCGGCGGCTGCGCCATCGGCGGACGCCCGATCGATCTGCACTTGAAGGGCCTGGAAAGGATGGGCGCCGTCATCACACAGGAGCACGGCTATCTGGAGGCTCGCGCAACCCGTCTGAAAGGCGCGCACATCGTCTTCGACAAGATCACGGTCACCGGAACTGAGGACCTGCTGATGGCTGCCGTCCTAGCGGACGGCGAAACGCTGTTCGAAAACTGCGCCCGCGAGCCGGAGGTCACCGACCTGGCGGCCATGCTCGTCTCCATGGGTGCGAAGATCGAAGGCGCGGGAACGGCGACGATCCGCGTGCATGGTGTGCCTAAGCTGCACGGCACGCGGCATCGCATCAATCCCGACCGCATCGAGGCCGGCACGTTCCTTGTCGCCGGAGCCGTCACCTGCGGCGATCTGATCGTGGCCAACTGCAATCCAGCGCACCTGGGCGCGATCATCGGCAAGCTACAGGAAGCGGGCGTGCGCGTCGATATTCTCAACTCCGACTCGGTCCGGGTTCGGGCCGATGGCAGTCTCAAGGCTGCCGACATTTCCACGCAGGAATATCCAGGCTTCCCGACCGATATGCAGGCGCAGTACATGGCGCTGGCCACGCAAGCCGAGGGCGTCTCGCAGGTACGCGAGAACATCTTCGAAAACCGCTTCATGCACGTCCAGGAGCTGAACCGCATGGGCGCCAACATCTCCGTCGACGGCCGGACGGCTACAGTGCGCGGCGGGGCAAAGCTCTCAGCGGCGGCGGTCATGTGCTCCGACTTGCGCGCCTCGGCTTCACTAGTCCTCGCCGCGCTCGTCGCCGACGGCGAATCCATCCTCGACCGCGTTTACCACATGGACCGCGGCTATGAACGCATTGAGGAAAAGCTGCGTGGGGTGGGCGCGCAGATCCGGAGAATGGGCAACGTATTTCCTGAGAGAGGAGAACCAGGCGCGGCGGCGTAACTTAGCGCCAGCTCACCGCCAGGTGCCACCGGAGATTCCGCTGGCAAGTCTTGCGCAGGACGGTCTCGTACTCGCGTAGCTCCCGAGCGACCATTTCCGTGTCCGAACCGAGCGCCGTGGGAGCAATATCGAGGAAATCGAGCAGGCAGCGGATCGTCCTGAGGCCCACTTCCGGCGGGAACCATTGAGGCCGCGGCAGGCGCCCGATCCAATCCGGGTTCCCCGCTCCCTGATCGAGCAACAGAGCCATCGAATTGCGGTCTGCGGAGAAAAATTCCAGCAGCGGAGGTACGCTCAGCCGCTCAGCGAGCCGTTCCAGGGCGTCTTCGTTACGAGCCAATGCCTGTCCGTTGACGAAAATGTCGAAACCGGGGTCCTCGCCCTCCACGACAATGTACAAACTGGCGCTCATCGGCTTGAGTGTACTCGAAAAACAGGGAAATTCCAGCAGAAATCAGGCAAATGGCAGCGACCTGCACTTCAGTAAGTAAATCGTCCCGTTGAAAAGTTACTGAAGTGCGCAAAAAAGCTCTGTAAAATAACACCATTGCGCTATCGGCAAATGGACAGGGATCGTGGAAGCTTGATAACGGGAAAGCTCCATGCGGAACCGGAATGGCGCGCGAGGAAACTCCGCAGAAAGGAGGCACTCATGGATTGGTCGAAAGTTCCCGACGTCTTGGCCATCGCCTCCCTCTCCTGCGCCTTCTATTCCATCTCCCGCCACCACCGAACTCCCCAGCAGATTCTGTGGCTCACCGGCTGGATCATGATCGTCATTCACTTCACCGCCTTCATGTTTCTCAAACTTACCGGAATAGCTGGGATTCTGGGACTGATTGTCGGGCTCGTGTCGTTGATCGCCGCTGGGGTTTTCTTCATGTGGGCAACGGTTCCGGACCAATCCGGAATCAATTGCCGCAGGATGGCGACTGTGACGCTGCTCTCCATGTCGCTTTTCACCGCTTTGGCGTCTTTGCCAGGCGCGCCTGGCTGGGCATTCGACGCCTGCGCCGTCTTCATCGCCATGGGACCGCTTGCGGTCGCCATCGCCTACATCCGCACCTCGCAGCACCTGCTGCGCTGGCTCACAGTCGGACTGCAATTCGCGCTGGGCGCGGAACTGTTGGTGTTGCGCCGCCAGATGAATGGAAACACCGACCTCTGCGTCAGCGCGATTCTCTTCGCGGTCTATCTCGGCTGCAGCCTATATTTCTGGTATACCCATCGGACCGGAACCACTGGCTCCATCATCACCATCGGCGGGTTTTTCGCCTGGGCTCTGGTTTTCGTTCTCGGACCGATGCAGCAACGCTACTTCCCCGCGTTCAAAGTGGAAGAGGAAGTCTGGAATCTGCCCAAGTACGTCGTAGCCATCGGGATGCTGCTTCTGCTACTGGAAAAGCAGATCGAGCGGTCGCAGTATCTCGCCCTGCATGACGACCTGACCTCCCTGGCCAACCGGCGGCTCTTTCAGGACCGGCTGTTGAGCGCAATGGAACGCGCCAGGCGCTCGGGAAGTTCCGTAGCCCTCTTGCAGGTCGATCTCGACCGCTTCAAAGAAGTGAACGACACGTTTGGCCATCATGTGGGCGACATGCTGTTGCAGCATGTGGCTACGCTTCTCAACCGGCGGGTGCGGCGGTCGGACACCGTGGCGCGCACCGGCGGGGATGAATTTTCTATCATTCTGGAGGAGCCATCGCGGCGCGAAGATGCCGAGATGGTAGCCGAAGCCGTGATCAAATTTCTGGCGGAGCCGGTGGAACTTGCCGGAAGAACGGTGCGCATCGGCGCCAGTATCGGCATCGCGGTGTATCCGGAAGACGCGCAAAACACCGATGGGCTGTGCGTGGAGGCCGATGAACGCATGTACAAAGTGAAGCGGGATCGGCGCGGAAAGGCCAGGAGCCACTTCGAGCGCGCGGTAAACTCGCTGGAAGTTCATCCGCATCGAGAACCCCGAAGCATGGTCGGCTAAACGAATCGCAACCTGACAAACCAAAAGGCCACCCCGCAAAGGACGGCCCTTTGGTTCTCGCGAAGCAACTGGCTAGTTGCCGCCCGGTCCGCGGCCACCACCACCACCGCCCGGTCCCGGACGTCCTCGGCGACGGCGACGGCGATTGTTGTTTGCTCCCGGCCCGCCAGGGCCGCTGGGACGACCGCCGCCAGCCAAGGCAACCTGGCCAACCGGACGCGGAGCCGCATCGTCGGCGAGGTTGAAGTTCGGCTCGTTCTCCTCATCGAACTCCTCGCCATCCCCTTCCTCGACGTCGTCCCCGCCTTCGATCAGGATGGTGCTCTGATTGGAGGCGGGCTGCCGCTCGTCGAATTCGTGGCGGGCGCGTGGCGGCGCGGGCCGTTCCGGAGCCTCGGCGCGCGGAGTATAAACGGGAGCTTCCGGAGCCGGCGGCGCATCGACGATGCCCAGCTTCGCCTTCTGCTCTTTGATCAGCGCCTTGCGGCTCAGCTTGATGCGATTGCCCTCGATGGCCAGAACCTTGACCATGATCTGATCGCCCTCGCGCAGCTCGTCTTTCACTTCCTTCACGCGATGTTCCGCAATCTCGGAGATGTGCAGCAGCCCGTCGGTCCCAGGGAAAAGCTCGACAAACGCGCCAAACTCCGCCAGACGAACCACTTTGCCCAGGTAAGTCTTGCCGATCTCCGGCGTCGCGGTAAGGTTGTTGATAATGGCCAGCGCCTGCGCCAGACCCTCGGCGTCGCTCGAAGCCACATTGACGCGTCCGGTGTCGTCCACATCGATCTTCACGCCAGTCTGCTCGATAATCCCGCGGATGGTCTTGCCGCCCGGTCCGATCAGGTCGCGGATCTTGTCCGTCGGAATATGCACGGTGCGAATCTGCGGCGCGTACTTCGAGCGCTCCACCTTGGGTCCGTCGATGACCGCATCCATCTTGTCCAGCAGGAAGAGACGGCCTTTGCGCGCCTGCTCCATCGCTTCCTGCAGGATCTGCCGCGTCAGCCCGCCGATCTTGATGTCCATCTGAAGAGCGGTAATGCCCTTGCGCGTTCCGGCAACCTTGAAGTCCATGTCGCCGTAGTGGTCTTCCGCGCCGGCAATATCGGTCAGGATGGCGTAATCGTCGCCCTCCTTCACCAATCCCATCGCCACGCCCGCAACCGAGCCCTTGAGCGCGATTCCAGCGTCGTAGAGAGCAAGGCTAGCGCCGCAAACCGAGGCCATCGAAGACGACCCATTCGACTCCAAAATATCCGAAACGATACGGATGGTGTAGGGAGACTCGTCCGGCGACGGCAGCACCGCCGAAATCGCGCGTTCCGCCAGCGCTCCGTGACCCACCTCACGGCGGCCAACGCCAGTCATGCGGCCCACTTCGCCCACCGAGAACGGCGGAAAGTTGTAGTGGAGCATGAAAGGCTTTTTGACTTCGCCCTCGAAGCTCTCCATGCGCTGGCCGTCGTCCGTGGTGCCCAGCGTGGCCGTAACCAGCGCCTGCGTCTCGCCGCGGGTGAACAGAGCCGAGCCGTGGGTGCGGGGCAAAACGCTGGTTTCAATGGTGATTTCGCGAATCTCGTCGAAGGCGCGCCGGTCAGGCCGGATGCGATCCTTGGTCACCTGCTCGCGGAAGGTGCGCTCACGCACCAGCTCGTAATAATGGCTAAGCTTCTTCTTGGCGGCGGTATCGTCGGCAGGCAACTCAGCCTGCAGCTCCTGCTTGATGCTTTTGATGAACGCGTAGCTGTCGATCTTCGAGTACTTCTTGGTATCGAGCGCGTCCTTGATGCGGTCGCCGACCTTGGCCACCAGCGCATTGTAGTACTCGGTGTCTTCGACCGGCGCGGTAAAGGCCCGCTTGGGCTTGCCGGCCACAGCCACCAGTTCGTCGATCGCCGCGGCAATCTTCTTGATCTCTTCATGCGCAAATTCGATCGCCGCCAGGATATTCTCTTCCGACTCTTCCTTGGCGCCGCTCTCGATCATCGTGATGCCGTCCTTGTGGCCCACGACGATGATGTTCATGGTGCTCACCTTGCGCTCGGCGTAAGTCGGGTTCACGATGAACTCGCCGTCGATACGGCCAATGCGCACCGCGCCCACCGTCGCGCCGAAGGGGATATCCGAAAGCGCCAGCGCGCAGCCTGCGGCGTTGATGCCCACCACATCCGGGTCGTTGTCCTTGTCCGCAGACATCACCAGCGCAATCACCTGGGTCTCATTGCGGAACCCTTCAGGGAACAAAGGACGGATGGGCCGGTCGATCTGGCGGCAGGTGAGAATTTCCTTCTCGCTGGGGCGCCCCTCGCGCTTGATAAACCCGCCGGGGATGCGTCCGCCGGCATAGGTGTATTCGCGGTAATCGACGGTGAGGGGGAAAAAGTCGATGCCTTCTTTGGGGTCGGGAGAGGCGACGGCGGTAGCCAGCACAACGCTCTCGCCGAGCGTCACAAACGCGGCTCCTGAAGCCTGCTTGGCGATGCGTCCGGTCTCGAAAACCAGGCGCTTGCCGCCAGTAAGCTCAACGGATACTTCATGTTTCATAGAAACCTCTTTCTATTCGTTCGCTTGGGAAACTTGGGGGGTGCGGGAATCGCAGAACCGGTCCGTTGTCTTCGAATTTCGCTTGAGATTACGCACATATTGTCATCCTGAGCGCAGCGAAGGACCTGCTGTTGTCATCCTGAGCGCAGCGAAGGACCTGCTGTTGTCATCCTGAGCACAGTGAAGGACCTGTTTCTCTGCGCCCTCATGCCAAAAGCCCGCGCCGAGCATAAAGCTCAACGCGGGCCTGAACGCGAAACCGGGTTCGCATTGCGAAGCGACACGAAGCCCCTGGCCGCAGTCCCTATGCAAGGTCGCAGCCGTGACCAGGTTCAGGTCAACGTCCGGTCTAGGCGATTCCGTTTTCAAGGTTGAGCAGCTTACTTGCGGATTCCCAGCTTGCCGATTACGTCGCGGTAGCGGTCCGTGTCATGCGTCTTCAGGTAATCCAGCAGGCGACGGCGCTTGCTGACGAGCATCAGGAGACCGCGCCGCGAAGCGTGATCCTTCTTGTGGGTCTTGAAATGCTCAGTCAACTCGCCAATACGCGTACTCAGAATCGCAATTTGAACTTCCGGAGAACCGGTGTCGGAAACATGAGTACGGAAGCGTTCAATCAGGTCGGTTTTGGTTGCAGATGCCAGCACAGCGTTCTTGTTACTCCTAAGTCTTCAGAATTCAGACCGTTTGACCAATCTCAATGTCTCGAGCTAGATTACCACGAATCGCCCGATCAATGCCACGGCCGGACCATCCGTACAAATGACCGACCCCGAATTTGAACAAACGCCCGTCGAAGCGCTGCTGGGAAACCGATCCGACGCGCACTTGAGCGACGGCCTCATGAGCCGGATTCAGCAGGAAGTTCCACGCCAGCTGCGCCACTGCCGATGGTACTTTAGCCAGCGCTGTCTTCCGCTCTGTGAGCCACGCATCGCCCATCGCCCGTGTCAAATTTTGATTCTCGCGCCAGTCTTCGGCCTCTGGACGAATCTCTTGGACTGCCAAGTCGTCGGGAACGGCAATCTCAAGCAGCGTGTAAGTCTTTGGCAGCTTTCGCTCTGAAATTTCCGGGTGAATCAGGTACTCCAGGAGAGCTACGGCTGCCGACCCCGCAAGATAGATCCACCGAACGCAGACCGACTTCGAAAATTCGGGACGACAGCTCGGTCACTTCTCATCCACCGCCCAGTAATTCGCCCGCGCCACAACATGCGCCTCATAATCCTGCGCCAGCCGCACCCGCAGCGTATGCAGCCCCGGCGTCGGATCACTCGGCGAAAAACTCAGCAGATACCGGTTCCGCGCGTGCTGCGCCACCTCGCTGATCTCGCTCTCAAACCCCTTATCCCGCGTAAACGGCGCATACTCCCCGCCGCTCATCACCGCAATCTGCTTGCTCACATTCCTCTTCATCGCCGCCAGCGCCATGGGGATGGTACTGATCAGGTTCATGGTGCGCTCGTCGCCCGAGTCCTTCATGTCGTGCAACAGCTCCGCCCGCGACGGCGAAAACGTCAGGCTCAGCACCAGCACATCTGTCAGCCCAATCCGCTCCACCAGCTTCTCCGGCTTCACATGGCTGCTCCCGTGGTCGCGCTCCTCGCTCACCAGCAGCAGCACGCGCCGATACTCCTTGGGTTGCGTCTCCAGCAGATCGACCGCGTAGCCGACCGTATCCAAAATCGCCGCCCCGCCGTCGCCCGAAGCGAAATTGCGCAGATCGCCCGTCAAATCCGCCTCGTTCGTCGTAAAATCCCGCACCAGTTGCGGCTTCGAGTCGAACCCCACCAGCGCCGCCTCGCTCTTCCCGTCGCCCAGAAAAAGATCCAGCAGCGGCCCCAGTTTGTTCACCTTAGAGAACTCCAACCCGCTCATCCGTCCCTGCTCCACCGCCACCACCAGCGCCACCGGCGCCGTATCCATCTCCTCTTCCACATGGATCTTCTGCGGAACGCCGTTGTCCTCCACCACAAAATCGCTTCCTTTCAGCCCATACACCACTTGCCCATGGTCCTTTTCAACCAGCGTCGGCACCAGCACCACGTTCGTCGTCGCGCGGATCACCGTCTGGTCCGCAGCAGGCTTAGGCAACGGCACCGCTGGCTCAGCCGGCGGGAGCTGCTGCGCACTGGCCGTTGCGGCCGCAATGCACAACGCCAGACCGAAGAAAATTCGTGCGGCCCGGTCTCGTGCCGGTCCTGAGGAATTGCGTGTCATCCGTGCTGCGTCTCCAAAAATTGGCTTGCTCTCAGATTAGACGATACTCGGCCCCGAATGCCCATCCAACCCCGGTTCAGCCCTCCGCTCCGCAGGCAATCGGCACCGATTGCAGAAGCCAATGTCACGAAAACCACGCCATCCACAGCAGCGTGAGGCATTCCGCGCGGTTCCCACGCATACTGTGCAGACGACTCAATTCCAGCAGTTGGCGGGCCCTCGCGTGACACCTTCTCCGATGGAATTGCCAACCGCGACATTCCAAATGAGGTTTTGAAGATGCTACCTGCTACGGCCCAACCGCGCGCAACGTTTGCTTCCCACATCGCACTGTTTCTCAGCGTTCTAGCCGGAGTGCTCGCAGGTCCGGCTCCATCGGCGTACGCCCAAGAGTCTGAACTACCGACCATGGCTCCCGTGCGCCTGACGCATCCGATCGACGAGCGCAACCTGGTGCCGCTCGCAGGCAACGTGCGCCGCGACCTCACCCCGGATCGCGATCTGGGTCCCGTCGAGGACTCCATGCCACTGCACCTCTACCTGGTGCTCCAGCGCACGCCGGAGCAGCAGGCGGAGCTCGACTACCTGATCGCCCGCCAGCAGGAGCGCACCGCCCCCGAGTACCACCAGTGGCTCACGCCCAGGCAATTCGGCGCGCGGTTCGGCGCGCATCCGGACGATATCGCCACGCTCTCCAACTGGCTCGAATCGCACGGGATGCAGGTCCGCAGCGTCCTCAACAACGCCAGCATCGTCGACTTTGTAGCGACCGCGGGCCAGATTCGAGAGGCGTTCCATACGGAGATGCACTATTTCGACGTTGCCGGCGGCAAGTACGCGGCGAATGTATCGGACCCGCAGATCCCGGCGGCGCTGGCACCGGTGGTGGCGGGGATTCACGGGCTGGCAAAGATTCCGGCTCCTATGAATCGCGCACCGATCAACCAGACGGCCTACGACAAAGAGACGCACACCTGGCATAAGGTCAATCCTTCTCCAACAAGCCAGGCCACGCCGAATTGGGATCCGGGCCCGAACTACACTGGCCGGCCGGTGTCTCCGCAGGATCTGTACACGATTTACAACGTGAACCCGGTTTTCACCGGCGGCAATCTGGCGCAGAAAGCGACGGTTGCAATTGCGGAACAGAGCGACATGGCGTACGGCACGGTGAGCAGCGCGACCTACGCTGCCACTGGCGGCGATCTGGTTACATTTCGCAAGCTGTTCGGCGTGCCAGGTACGCTGAACATGCATGTGTATCACGGGTACGGCCATGCGACCTGCAGCGATCCGGGAGTGACTGCCAGTGATGAAGCCCAGGCTACGATCGATGCCGAGTGGGCGAACGCAACTGCTCCTTCGGCGAACCTGGTCTTCATGTCCTGCGACGACACACTGGATGTAGGCGCCCTGAGCTCATTGCTAGCCGTCGTCGAGAATAACCTGGCTGACGTCGTGAGCCTGAGTTACACCATCAGCGAGAACAGCGCGACGGCGTCGGTCTACACTTTTCTGGACACGGTGGAGGCGGAAGCGGCAGCCCAGGGCCAGTCGATTCTGGTGGCAGCGGGCAATGGAGGTTCAGACGAGGAGGACGCCGGCACGACGACCGTGGCGACCAACGGAGTCAATGTCAGTGCCTATTCGAGCCCCCTGGTGACCGTGGTGGGCGCGACCGACTTTCAGGACTTCTTCGACGATGAGGTTTTTGGCGGTTCGCACACGCTGTCGAATTATTGGTCCACCACGAACACCCAATATTACGCGGATGCGCTGAGCTACGTTCCGGAGTCAGCGTGGGACGATAGCTGCGCCGACAGCCTCAACTCGCTCTATGAACCGTATGAGTCGGAAGGTAGAATCTATGCGCCCACCCGATGGTGCGCGCTGCACGATACGGAAGATAACGGGACGGTGTTTGGGGGCGGGGGTGGCGTGAGTACCCACTACGCCGTGCCGGCCTGGCAGGCGGGGATATCTGGCTACGCTGGCAGCTACCGCGCGTCGCCGGATATTGCAAGCTTCGGTTCCGACGGCCGCATTTACAGCCGGGAACTGCTGGTTTGCGACTCGGCGATTCCAACCGCCGCATGCACCAGCACCGCGACGTTCGGCGCCGGCGGCGGGACCAACTGGGTAGCTCCCTATCTGGCTGGTTTTGCCGGACTTCTGGTGACCCACACCGGAGCGCGCCAGGGTCTGCTGAATCCGACCCTGTACGCTTTGGCCAAGGCTCAGTACACCAATTCTCCTTCGTCGTGCTATGCGAACGGACAGGCGCAGAACGATGAGCAGACTGCGGGTCTGCCGGCTGCGAGCTGCATCTTCAACGACGTCACCACGGGAGGCAACGACATGCCCTGCGCGGCAGGCGCAACGGACTGCGTGTTGTTTGAAACCGGCGAGCCTTACGGGCTTTTGTCGGTGAACAATACGGCGCCAGTCATTCCAAATGCCTATGCGTCCGCACCCGGCTACGACCAGGCCACCGGCATTGGCAGCCTCAATGTCAGCAACCTCATCGCCAACTGGGATACCGCCTTCACCAGCGCAACCACGTTGACCGCGTCCGCAACCCTGCTCATTCCCAGCCAGAGCGCAACGTTGAAGGCAATCGTAAAAGGCGCGGGTGCTCCAGGCTTTGTCGATAATCCGCCCGTGCCCACCGGAACGGCCAACTTCAAAGCCGGCACCAAGGCCCTCGGCACCTGCACGCTAAGCGGAGGAACCTGCTCCCTCACCATTCCAGGCACCGCACTCGCTCTCGGAGCCAACTCCATCACCGCAACCTTCGCCGGCAGCCCGCAATATCCATCCTCAACCTCGAGCGTTTTAACCGTCACGGTCGACTCTTCCCTCCCCACACCCACCACA
>Ga0209208_10000816_pt1 | contig 42190 bp, 26 predicted proteins | sample S1TSphfallax_3_FD_187694 | JGI IMG/M metagenome (GOLD analysis project Ga0209208, IMG submission 187694) | Host-associated microbial communities from peat moss isolated from Minnesota, USA - S1T2_Fd - Sphagnum fallax MG (SPAdes) (version 2) | ecosystem: Host-associated > Plants > Peat moss >... | reverse complement strand
TGGAGCAACCTATTACAAAAACATGGTGACTTCTAAATTTCGCCAAAAAGAGAAATTAAAAATTAAAAATTTGAATTGATTTTAGAGGTTGTCAATCACCAGAAGTAAGGGAGGAAAAAAAAAACAGTAAAAATCGCCAGATTCCTATATCTGGTTTTCAGTTTGTAGCCAAAAATATGAAAGAATGATTAAAGATTTGTTCCTCATATCTGGTTTTATAGCCAAATTTGGCTAAACCTTCCCCACTTTTTCTACATCTTCCTATGGATGCTTGCCACTTTGGCTACAAACCAAAACCTCCTAAAAACAACACTTGTCCATACCTTGGCCCTTTATCCACGTCACTTATCCACAACCCTGGCGCTCACCGGCAGTAGGCCGTTTCTGTAGAACAGGTGTCAGTTTCCACATTCTCCGAGTTACCGTAGAGCGCCAAGTGGGTTACTTACTACCGCCAACTGCCGGTGTTTTTCTCTCTTCATACCTTTTACCTAGTACCTACCACCCTACACCGCCCCACCCCCCCCCCCCCCCCCCCCCCCCCCCGCCCCCCCCCCCCCCCCCCCCCCGGGCCGCGCTCTCGACTCTCGACCCCCGCGGGGCCCGGTTCTGTTGGCGTTCGCGAAGCACGAAGATCTGATTCTCTGCTGCACAGTTGCTGGAATTCCATCAGCGAGGGAGTTGTTGGCTTTGTGTTTGGAGTTTAGGGTGCAGGGGTGAAGAACAGGCAGAAATTTGGAGCAAGAATGGCGCACAGGCACACTCAGAATGAGGAGGATTTCGACAATTATGATCCGACTCCTTACGAGGTTAAAGTCTTGTTTTATGTGTTTCTTGGAGTTGTTTTGTCGCCGGAATTTGATTTGGTTGAGATTTTATGTTCGGTGCATTTTTCTAATGCTGTTATGTCTCTCTGTCTCTGCTCTGATCGGGTTTTCTTGGGAGTTTTGAGGGAGCAGAGAATGATGGATTGTGTGTGTGGATCTTGATTAACATTGTGGTTCAGGGAGGTTACAATCAAGCTGAAGTGTATGGATCGATTAAGCCCGCGGACGCGGCGACGGCTTACGCGCCGGCGGAGTCCGGGGATGTGCCTGAGGGAACCTATGGCCATGAAGATTCGCCGTACGGTGCAGGTCGTGGAGCTTCAGCTCCCCAGCGCACGGAGGCGCAGTACGAGAGCGCACAACCTGACTATCAGGGCGGTGCTCCGCCCTTTGGCGGAAGAAAACCACGCCACGACGAGGAGTCTCATGGCGAAGATTTCGACAGCAGGCGCGAGCAGCAGGATCATGGTTATCGGAAGCCGATCCCGGCTTATGGTGAAAACGAGGAAGCCTCGGAGTACCGTGGGGAGTATGGAGAGCAGCAGCGGCTACGCCATAGTCGTCCAAGTTATGAGCAGCAGCCTCCAAGGAGTTATGGAGAACAACAGGAACAAGAGTGGGGAGGGGAGCAGAATGAGGGATCTCTACCCAGCTATGGTCGTCCACATCACGAGCACCACGGAGAGCAGCAAGAGGGGTACCGGGGAGGACGAAGGCAAGGTGAATATACTTCAGAGTATCCGCAGGAGGAGGATGCACCTCAGCGCCCCTCCTACTGGTAAGACTGGCCACAAACATTGCAGTTCTGTAAAGAAGGTTCTGCTGTCAAGATCAGCAAACAAGATCTTGGCAGAGAATGTTTTTTTTTGCTGTTGAGACTGGTGAAAGCTCTGAAGAATTGCAGCAGCACTAAGTCTAGACACAGGTTTCCAGGAGCTGTAAGCAAGATTTCAGAGTAAATGTTTTTTTTTGCAGTGTTGTTGATTGCCTCTGGGTTTCCATTTAATTATGAAATATTGCTGCTGTAAAACACATACCTGCAACTTGGAATTTTGATTCCCAATCATCACATGAAGCTTCAAATCTTCTTCACACATGCTTGCTTTACTGCTGCACAACACAATTGAATGATTCCCAGAGAGGTCTTACAGTGCTACAATTGAAACTTTGCAAAAAGCTCAACAGTGGATGCATCACTTAACAATTGAAGCAAACTCTTTACAGGAATCTGGGAAGATGATTGATTATCCAGTAGACTAAAGAAGATTCCCACATTATGTTTTTGCGCTTGTCTTGGTTGTCATGATTTGAGAAAGACTTCAATTCACTCCTTTTCTTACTTAGAGAGTGGCAAGTGATTCACAACATAAAATGATGACATTGTGGATTGTGAAAGAGGCAAAAAAGAGAAACCAAAGTTGATAACACAATGATGTAGCCTAACATTGATGGATAGTCAGATGCACATTCTTTGACAGAATGTGCAGACGTTTCAGCTCCCCTGCCCTTCTCCCCACCTATCATCTTTTGGTGTAAATGTCAAGCTTTTCTCTATATGCCTCTTCCTCACTAAATCTGCTGTAAATTGTGTGACCTATTGAGTTTGTCCATCTTGCTCTCTCCTCTAGTAAAATGCCGTATCCTTTTGGCTGCTTTCATATCCTTGGATTCTCCCTCATAACCAAAAATTGGATCTTAGGCAGAAAGGTGCCACGAATTACACAAAATGGCTTTTGGATTAGACTCCAGAGTCCCTCAAACCCCCCCCAACCCATCTGTTGCAAAATGAGCCCCGAAAGTGTGTTCACATAAAGTGTGTTGACATTGCGTCCAATCAACAGCAGAGGCAGGGGGCAGATGGTACACACTGGCAGAAGTTGGGTTGTCCCATCTCTCATTGAATCAGAGAAGGGACCCAGGGAGAGAGCATGTGCGCACAGAGTTAACAAAAAGTGCATGTCCTTTGTTGTCATTGCATTGCTGCTGTTGTGCCAAGCCCTCTTCTCTCTCTTCAGCAGTGGATTGTTTGCCTCGACACGCATTGGCTCAGTGTTTTTTTCACTTGACTTCTCAGAACCCATAATTCCCTTCTTGGAGACATAGATCCAGAGAAGTTTTGTGGAAGCTTCACTAATCTCAGTAAGAATCCATGTTGTCTTCTATGGCACTTTTGACCACGAACACCATCATCCTGAACATCTTTCAACATAGTCAACAAGAAACTGGTAGGAAGGTTCAAAACTGTGAACTTGAATGATTATGAGAGGTCAAACCTAGATGTAGATACCAACTGACCAGTCCAGGTTTCATTTCTACATATGGAGCCAGACGGGGAAGAATAAATTCATCAGAACCAAAGTCAAGGGTGAAAAAATCTTTGAGGGAGATTAGAAACATCCGAAAATCAAAGAATGGCCATGAAGACATCCTAAACTAACTCTTTAACTATCAGAGAGAGAGAGCACCAGAGTTACAAAGTTGCACTCAGGAAAACCTCATCTGAAATTCCATCAATATCATTCATAAACAGCTCGACATCCTCACTTGCATAATCTCTATGCTCCAGCTTGGCATGTGACGCAATAAATATCATCTTCTCTGCTTTCTCAATTGCAAATCGTGCATTGCCACTCCGATATGCCCACCGCCAAAGAGACCAATTGCATTTGAGACCACCACTGGTGGCATGCAAGAAGATGAGTCGAACTGCTACTCGGCCTAATAACTTAAGCTCGCTAAGGCATGTTTCCCATACCAGCCGTCGGCTTTGGGGGTTGACAGACTTCATTCGGCCTGTTAGAGGATCTTTCTCCTTCACCTGCACAGCCTGGGCATAAAGGGGATCAAGGCCATCAGCACGCCACTTCATTAATTCCATCAATGCGATATGGGCTTCTTCTCGGGCAACCAGTCGGGTAATTAATCTGTCCACATCCTTCTCCTGGTCAATTGTCAGGAACTTGAAGGGCGGCAAGTACTTCCCACTTGTGTCACGCAAGAGGTAGAGAGGGTCAAGAATGAAAGAAGCTGCCCATGCTGGGTGGTAGTTTTTATTGAACCGTTTCTGGATCACTTCCTGCAGGGGGGTTTCATCTTTACCATAGCGTGCACACCACTCCTTCACTTTGCCTCGTAGATCATCCCATAGAGGCAAGCACTGGCTTACCAGTGGTCGATCAACCTCAACATCACTGACCATTACCTTCACTATCTTGATCAGGCTTTGAACAGCTTCCAAATCTGACCAGAATCGCATACCCCCCACCATGTCTGTTACATCACGTCCGTGCTGATCATCTGAAAACTGAACACTGAACGACTCATCAAGCACCGTGAGCTGGAGAGCACTTGCTGAAGAAGCAACATCATCAAGCATCGCCAGCACATGTGCATAATGTGGCTCAGCAAACTGAGGATCTGGTGTAGTCCGCAGAAGCTTCACTTGGTCATATTCCTGGTGCAATACAGATGATAAATAATGTTCAGAGCTATTTTTCACAGGTGCTAAGCTATTAAGAACTTCCAAGTTTGCATTCTAGCCGTATGAAGCTCACAGTACATCAAATACAACTGTTGCACATCCTATCTTCATCAGATTGTCAAAAGGTCATGCTGCTGACATGTTGAGGACTGATCTCCAGTAAAAGAGAATAGGGGCACCTAATGTTTGTGAAATCCAGTCATTAAGCAAGGGATTCTGAGAACGTAAGGCATGTACATGGTGTGTTGAAGGATATGCAGGTGCTGGGCATGAAGGATGGTGGGGGTGTACACTTGCCTGGCGCTGATATTTTTGCAAGTGCAGGCGAGCCTGGGTCTGGCTGTTGAAGAAGGTGGCAAGCTTAAAGCAATCAGCACCTACAGACCTAAAAAGAGAGAGGTTCTTGTTGAAGTCTTTCAACAGATTGTTGAAACCTTGGGCCTGGCAGGAAAGGTTGACCATCCAGGGGTTTCGATACTCCAATTCTTGCAAAGCCTTCATACTATACTTGTCGGTGTCAGCAACTATACCCACACAGCGCTCTGGGTTGGGCCCACAAATCAATGAAACAGCATCTGACAGAGTTTCTTCAACAAGCTTTACAGAGACCGCACCAGTATTTACATTAACTACACCATGAAAGAGTGTGTTGCCATTTGGCAAGTTGAGTGTTATGTTGATGAGAGTCTCACCCATGCTGGTTGGCTTCCTCTTCCACCCATGTGAAGCAACCTGGAAAAACAGTGCCTCTTGTAGCTTGGCTTCTGATTCTGCCTTCACCTCCTCAAACTTTGCATCCAACTTTGCCCCTACTAGGTATCGCCTGCTGACAGGTGGTAAACCAAGCTGGCTGAGAAATGCCCTGAACTTGGGATGCTCCACACAAGACAAAGAAACTGTTCCACAGGATTCATACAGCCATTCAGCCAGAAGGTTGAGGCTGGCCTCTGTCTGTGCCTTGCTTGGTCCACTGTGCCCGTGCAAACCCACAATCTTGTCACCTGGGCTCTTGAGCTTCTTCACACTGTCCTCCAGCAGAGCTAAAGCCCCCAAATCCTCCTTGCCTCCTGACAGCAACAAAGGAGTACCAAGACCTACCCGTACAAGCTCAGTGCTTGGTTCACAAGGTGCCTCACCAATGGACAGTAATGGAGGCCCAGATGGTGAGGGCTCATTGCGTTTCCTGGCTGTGGTTGCAGAGGGAGGTGCTGTAGGCTTCAGTCCAGGTCGAGATGCAATGGCTTTTGGTACAACTCCATTGAAATTAGGACATGTACCGCGCTTCAGATGCTCTGAAGCAGTCCGAGAGGGATTCGATGCCGAAAACATTGCATTGCAAAGAGAGCATTGCAGCTTGACAGCCTTGGGAAGGCCAGTGTCAGGATGTTGCACTAAGAGGGGCAACAGGTGTGCCCAATACCAAGCACCCTTTCCCTTGATTGCTTTGTTCCGCACCGTGAGCAGCCCCTCATAGCGTTTGTTTAGCGCTTTGGCTGACAGATCGTTGTCTTCGTTCCCTGCCATATACTTCCTCGCTGCTCCTCCCTCCCACTGCCCCCTGCTGGCATACACACCTTTCTCCCAGCCTATCCCTCTTGCCTTTCTGTGCAACTCACTTTCTTGCTTGCTTTCTTTCTACAGGATCCGTGGCTTCTGAGGAATGGGTTTTCTGGAACACAAGAGATGATGAGCAGAAGAATCCAACATGGGGCTAGGTGGGACCACCCCAAGGTCCAAAGCTCATGATACCCATCTCTCTCAGGATGTGTACATGGGATGCCCAATACAAACACAGAAGAGGGACTTGAAAAGAGAAACTGTTACACAGAGAGAAGGCTCGAGGCTCTCAAGTGGAGCAAGACTCATCAAGAAAGGGATGGATACACTTCCTCCAAACCACATTTGCTTTCTTTCCGTGGCTTGTGGAATGGGGGAAAAAATGCCACGAGAAGCCAAGCAGCAGCAGCGGAGAAAAAACAGCAAGCCCCTTCTTCTACCTCACCTCACAGCAACTTCTTCACGTCTCTTTCTATTACAGCGTCCTTCTTCGCTCTCCGCCATGGTGCACATGCATGCCTGCAGCAGGCAGGGCATGTAAACTGGCAATGTGACAGTAGAATCCTTCCGCTACCCGAGGAGGGAAACAACCGTAGTTGGTTTTGTGATCACCTTTTGTCTCTTTCTCAAAGATTTCAGCCCTTACCGAAAGATTACACCACAAGCCTGTGTGTCGAGCTTTGACGCTCCCCGTAGGAAATAGACTGTCATAGAGGAAAGAAGACAAGTATTGTCCATCGCTGCAACACTTGGAAAAATTCCGTTGCAGAGATCAAGTTCGAGAATTTGCAGCCAGCCAGAAGTCAGAGGAGAGGAGAGCAAGGGAGGAGAAGAAGGAGCAGGAGGAGGAGGAGAGTTCCCAACATAAAGCTCACATATTGCTGCAACCAGAATCTCAAACAGTAGCAACAGCGGCGTCCATCCACTCTCCTCCCAACAAAAACCCCGCCACGAACTTCCTCACTCTCGAGATTGCTATTTCGATGACCACTGTTGAAGAAGAAAAGCAACAAGCGACTCGCGTATTTCCAGGTACCGCAGCATCGGGAAGCGCGCAACCAGCTTTTACTGATGAGTCCAGAAATCGATTGCGACAAAAGAAGAGAATCGGACAAACAAACAAACAAAACACGAAAGATAGATTTCAGAAGCCCCAAAAAGAGAAAAGAGAAAACCCAACCAACAAACAAACAAAAGCTCTGCACCCTCCCTGGAAAAAAGACAGTTGACGATCGACAAAACTACAACTTCTACTACTACTACTAGGTCTGTCTCTGTCTGCTGAGCGCCAAACCCTAACCGAGAGCTGGCGGACGGAATGCGACGACTTTCGAAAAAAACAAAAAACCAAAAAAGGACACACACTTGGGAAGGAGGCAGAGATGCAGAGGGGAGGCAGCAGAGTTCAGAGTCTCAAAGAATAATTGTCGGCAACCAAATGGGTACAACACACCTACTACAGGAACGAGCCAGCAAGCGAGTGAGCTCGTTCACACCTGAGTGAATGAGAGCAAAGACAAAACAAAACAAAAAAAGCAAAAAACAAAGAAGAAGAAAGAAAATCAGTCAGTAGTCACAGGAAGCAGAACAAGAAGAACAAGAAGAAAAAGGAAAGAAGCAGCAAGCAACAGGAGCAGAGCAGTAATCGGAGCAACAGAAGTGAACAAACAAAACAATCACACAAGCAAACAAACAACAAAAACTATTGCTCAATAACATTTACTTAATATGGTTTTTGTTTTGGAGGTGGAAGACGAACAGGGCGGGAAAAGAAACACACGTGATCGATCGATCTAACGTGTGTTCGGTTAAGAGAGTGATGAGTAATAACTGGAGTCTGGGTTTTGGTTTTCTTTCTTTCTTGGTTGCTCGTCAGAAGACACACACAGAGAGAGGGACAGAGAGACACAGACACAGAGATAGAGAGAGAGAGAGCGACACAGACAGAGAGAGAGGGAATGAGAATGGTCTGTAATATGTATTTGTAATTCTGTCTTAAAGCAATTCCTTCTTTACAAATACTTCTTCTTCTTCTTCTTCTTCTTCTTACTCTCGCACAAAAGATGGAACCTCACTTACAACAACAGCTTTGTTGTTGTTTTTTGTCAAAGGAGGTCAATTACGACTCTTCCTTCCCCCTGACAAGCGCTGTTGAAGAGAACCCAATGTTGTGCAGAGCATTAAAGTACCAAGTCAAAGTCCAAACAGGATTTTGAGAGAGAGAGAGAAAGGGAGAGAGAGAGAGAGAGAGAGAGAGCGCGCGAACGAGCGAGAAAGACAAACACAATGACAGAGAGAAGGGAAAGTGAGAGTTCCAGAGAGAGAAGACTTGAGAGAGAGAGAGAGAGAGAGATAGAGAGACGACGGACGGTGGTGCTTAGGACGAGACCCAAATAAGTATTGCATACACACTCTTATACACATACGCATACCTTCTTCTTCTTCACATGGAGAGCGTTTCGAGGAATGCTTGGAGGTCACCAACAGTTGGGCGCTCGCCGACCGGAGCGGCATCTCCGCTGTCCGAGAGCTCGTTGTCGTGTGTCTGAAGAAGATGAAGACGAAGAAGATACGGAGGCTCATGATGCAGTGACAGCGCTCGTGGAACAGTCTCCGCTTTTGTTGCCGACACCTTTGTCTCTAGTGACTGATGCTACTTCTGCTGCTGCTGTTGTGCCTCGTCTACCCTTTTTGCTTCAGACTAAGATGGTTTCCGAAGGAGGATCGCCTAATGCATCTTCAGTGTTTTCCAACATCCCTCCTCGTTCTAACAGAGTGTAATCTTTGGAACCTTTCTCAACAAAACTGACGTGCAAGCCATAAAGATGTAGACGCAGCAGCAGAAGCTCTTGTAAAATACACTAGAGCTTCTCTGTGTGCAAGGGCAGCAGTCTCAGAGAGAGAGAGAGAGAGGGGGATTGTGTTGTCGATCATTGACAGCTTGAGCTTTTTTTGTTCTCTTGAGCCTTTCAGATTTTGCTGTATCCTCCATCAAGTCAAGTCTGAGCTGAGGATTATGTTGTCTGTGCAATGTCAATAGCGGCAAACCTGCCAGCAGCAGCAAGTACTCTGAATTGCACTCGGAGGGACACTTTGATGAGGAGAAGCAGATTGCTATTTCTGACTCTGTCAATGTAAGTGAGCCTTCTGATTGTGTACCACACTCATGAGATACAACAAATGGTTCTTTGATCCTTCTTCTTCTTCTTCTTCTTCTGGCAAGGATTCTAATATTACAATCCCCTCAAACTGCTGCATATGGGACCTTGCATCCTTGAGGGAGTGAGCTGTTCTGTAGTTTGTATGCATATGAAATGCACAGTGATTTTAGCATCACAGAATTGTTTTGGTTCTGAAGTTCCTCACATCCTGATGGATATGTGGCCTTGTATCCTGAAGGGAGTGAGTTTGTTCTGTGATTTTCATGTATGATTCTCATGCTGTATTGTCACCATGGAAGCAGCATTTGCTTCAAAGCTCCTCAAACCCCATAATACAAACCTTTGTACATATCTTGAGAGAGAAGAATGATGTCTTCTCTTCTTTGCTGCTTACATGACAGTTGTGAGTTGTTTCTGTGCAGACTTTCCATGTCTATTTGGCAGGATCCCAAGGTCCAGTCCTGTTTTGCCTTCATGATGGTGGCTACACTGGGTCAGATTTCTGACCTAACTAGACCTTTCTCATGCATGCTTTCACTTGCAGAAGTTGAGAATGTTGAATCAGCGGCAGCTCACAGTGTGTTTTTTTTGTTTGTGCTTGCAGGCTTTCATTCACTCTTGTTGCAGGAAAGACGAGGGAGAAAGTCAGAGTGGTGGCCATGGACAGGTCATGGCCTCTCCTCTACTGAAGATGACTCTGACTTGTCAGCTGAGGCATGGTGCTGCCTTCTTTCTTGAGCTCTGAAAACAGTTGGGAGTTTCAGTATCTTAACATCCACATCTTAATATAGATCACTTGCTGGCTTCTGTACATCAGGGTGAATGTTTCCAAACTGATCAGGATTCATTTGGAAGTTCTAACTTGTTATGTGTGGTCATGACTAGAGATGAATGGTTGCATTTTTTGCAGACACAATGCCAGGATGTGCTCAATGTGATAAAGGAAATGTATGGGCATGAAACACCTGCCATGATTCTTGTTGGCCACAGGTTTTCCCTCTTTCACAGAAGCATCATTAATTTTCTTTAATGGGTCTCTAGTGTTTATGAGATGAAGGCTCAGCACTTCTGTCTTGTGCAGGGACACGTTACCCCCTATTTCCTCTTAGTGATCTCATTTCATGCTTAAGCAAAACTTTAGAGTGTTGGAATTGGGTACTTGGTCTTGGGTTTGTGAAAGAAGAAATTTGGAAATGCTTACCCTGCATCCAGGTCTCAACACCTGGAATGCAGTATGGGAGGTGCTGTGTCTGTGTGAGTGGCAGCCAAGAGAGCACTGCTCACATTAGCAGGGCTTATTGTGGTTGATGTAGTTGAGGTACGTTTATCAACTCATGACAACTATCTTGTCTCCAGTTGACCATTCCTGGTAGTGAATAGCCAAATTATTACAGAAAAAACTGAAGAAACAAATTTCCTCTTTCTATAATTTACATGTCTGGAGCCTTCTGTTTGCAGGGGACAGCAATGGCATCACCGGTTCATATGCAGTATGTTCTCACTCATCGACAACTCCATTTTCCATCTGTTGAGAAAGTTGTAGGTCTCATCATGCCCTTTTGTTGACTCAAAATGGTGATCATATATACCTCTGCCTGAATCACATAGTAAGGCTTCTGGCAGAAGGAGTGAGTTATGAGCATCTTGTGCATCTTGTGCCCTCTACAAGGATGGGCAAGTAAAAAGCATCACATATATCATCATTGTGTGAGGTTCCATGTCCTAGTTCATGCAACACACTTTTCTTTGTTGTTAGACTAACTCAGATCTTAATTGATTGTGGAACTTGGGTATGGCACTCAGATTGAGTGGAGCGTAAGAGGTGGGGGTGCACTGAGGAACGTTGATTCAGCCCGCATTTCAGTACCTTCCACTCTGAGATATTAGGAGGATAGGCACTGGTTGATTTCTCCATTCCTCCTTTTTGTTATTGTTTTTCTAGAATGCTCTGTCTTTCAGCTTCTTAGGTGGAATCTGATATACACAGCATTGGTGCTGCAGTTATGTCTGGCAGACACATTTGGAGCACTCTGAAGCATATTGGAGAGGCTGGTATATTCTTACACTCCGTTCGTCTCATCATTGTGTGCATGGACAGTAAAAATCATTTTGTAAATTTTGTCTATAATTTCTATTCCAGCAGTGTTTCTTTGTGAATCTGAGAACCCTTTTAGCTGCAAATGATGTCTCCCGTGAAGCTGGATTATACTTTCTTGATGTTAGGTATCTGAGTTTTATGAGCTAATACTTGTCCTTTGGCTCTTCCCAAGGTATGAAGGTTTGTCTGAAGTCTTTCTGTCATGTCCAGTGCCTAAGCTGCTTCTCCTAGCTGGTACAGACAGACTAGACAGGTACTGTTCTCCCATGTCCTATGGTTAGGTTCTTGATTTCAAATACTGTGTTCTTTCTTCTGGAAGATTTGAGATTCAGAGTCTGAAGAGCTGTGAAGATTTCCTAAAGTATTGTTAATTTTACAGAAACCTCACTGTCAGGCCGATGCAAGGCAAGTTTCAAATGATCTTTGTCCGTAATACTGGCCATGCCATTCAGGTAAAGCTCTCATTCTAAAGTTTGATATTATTTACTTGAGACTTCTCTCCATGTTCACTGTCTCATGCTAAATCACATTTGTTAAACGATAAGCTTAAATCTGGATCTGGCTGGTTAAGTAATCACATATCCATACTTGCAGGAGGATGTGCCAGATGAATTTGCTAATGTGATGCTCAACTTTGTTTCCCGGAACCACATTGGTGCACATGGTGTGGAGGTAGAGTCCCAGTTTGCTTTTTCCAAGATTCTAAGTTTTTTGATTGCAATATATTTGTGGTTCCAATTCTGAGTTGAGAGATAGTTCTTGTCAGTGTCATGTGATTTTAGGTAGTGATAAATGTCTCATCTTCTGTATCATGTGGGTTTCCAGATTCCAGGTCTCCGACGACCAATCACTTTGAGGTCTGCAAATTAGGATGAATGAACTCCAGTAAGGCATTGCTGTGAACATCAGCAACTTACATGTGGGTTTGTTATCCATTTTTAGCTTGATGGTGAGTAGCTTCACTTTGTTGTAAAACAGACAGTTTTGGCAGCAATGGGCAATTCCTTGATCTGACTGTGATTTGGATGTTGTGCAACTGCCATCCAACTTATCAAGGTCTCTTGTGCCACACTCGCCAAGAATCATACTTGCTGGTCAGGATGAAGATCAGAGCAGACAGAAGGTAAAGTAAAGACAATTTCTTGCAGCTTGTTTTTGAATGAGTCATGATGCTCATTCCTTGTGTATAAATGAGAACTTTACATGGAGAACCTGAAGCATCAGTACTTAATCTGGCCACATCTGACAGAGATTCTAGCAGTTACTAACAATGGCACTGGAGTAGTAGAAGTAATCAATCCATTCATTGCATTCATTCTTTTTCCTTGCCCAGCAGTTCACCAATCACCAGAGGTGTTTGCTAGACTGCAGCAGAGAAGCGTCTTTACTAAGAGGTGTGCTTTTCTTTACTGCTTCAAAGTAGAGGATTCCCTTTTGCTTGCCTCATTGAGCTTTTCTTTTTTTTTTTGAAACACGTTACTAGTGTGAATAATCTCATAGAAGGGCTTGGTATTCAAGGACATCAAATACAGCAGGTGTTTGTCAGCCATTCAGTTGCCTTCTCAATCTTCCATAGCCATTTAGCCCAATAGACCTTTTGCTCTTATCTGACTCACTCATGCTTTGTCAAGTTAATGTCAATAGCTTGGGCTGGAATTATCGCTAGTTGGGAATTAGTGATTTTGTTGGGTATATTCTACACTGCATCATGAGTTCTCTGGGCTGACATATGATCCCTTATATGCTTCATGAGCGTCCTCAATTGGTTGAAATAACATATTTGAGCTTGTGTGGTTTACCTATGGGGGTCAAACTCCAACAATAATACTGAACCAGGAGAGAGCATTATGTTGTTGAACATTTGTTATCATAAGAAGTTGGGCTTTTATAGGTTCCTTGGCCAGAGTATGCCCTTTCAAATGATGAGGGACGGACCACTGTTCAGGTATAAAATTGTTGTTATTTGTCTTTTGCAATATCTTTGTGCTCATTTCATCCCTTGTTTCAGTTACGTTCAATCCTAGTTTTACCTATGCAGAATGTTGGATGCCAGAGAACTTGGATGGTGATAAGAGTTTTCAGGCAGCATGCAGGGATATTGGAAAACTTGCCAGGTATAGAAAACAGAAACATCTTGTATGTTTCTATTTTAGATTATTTTTGGCAAGGTGTTTGCAAGTTACTTGGTCATTCTTAGGATTCTTGCATCTAGATTCATTTCCATATTGTTTGTTTCTTTGCAAGGTCTTCATCATTCCTAAGATATTTTTAGTGTCTATTACACCTTTTCTAACCCACCATGGTGTACCAAACTTTTGGAAGTTCAAAATATCTTGAACATATTGGATGATTTCATTTAATTAGCAACATTCACAAGGTTGTTGCAGCTTGTATGAGGATACCAATGGTGGGTGGGTATTTGATTTTGTTAATAGCTGCCAAAGAACTGCTGGTTCCAGTTATTTCAAAACATTAGAGAACCAATGGCTTTCATGAAAGAACACAGAGAGAACTGGCAGTTTCACAAAAGGGGGTGGGGGGTGGGGGTGTGGTTTGTTAAGTTTTTTGGGAACTGCAGTTATGAACCCTAAGAACTGCCTTGACAACTGTGAGGGTCTGGGTCTGTCTACGTTGTTGATAACCACCCAACACTGGAGGATACTATTGACTTTTGACTAGTTGTGTCTTTTGAATGCTACGCAACATCATGAGTGAGTCTCCATCACTTGTAGAAACACAATAGTATCTAGTATGTAGCTGCAGGTTCTTTTGTAATGGTGTCTTGGTGTTTTTTATAGTAATTTTTTTATGTAGCCTAAGTGGTGATCATCCATAGGGAGATGTTGAAAAAATGGTGATCATCCTCAGGAAGATGTAGCAAAATTTAACTATAAATCAGATACAAGGTACTAATTTTTTAATCAGCAACTAGTATGTATGTTCTTTTGGAATGGTGTGCTTGCAATTTTGGATTGAGTGTTATATACTTGTTTCAACCCACTAGCAGGAGCTTCATGAAGTTCGTGCAGAGTTATGGTACTTGTGATTACTATCCATGATGCAGGCAATGTCATATACTTTGTGGACTTCCATAGTGTCATAAATACACTCGCTGGCATGTTAGAACTTTATGAATAGCAATATAATGGCCTGGAAAGTATAATTTGGATGATATTCAAGCTTTAAATGGTGTGAAATTGAGTTTGGATTTGTAAATATGTACTAGTTACAATGGTCTCAGAAGGGTCCATAAAGAAATATGATTAGCTTTGATTAGGAAGTCACAATGATTGGCACATTTGGTAGTATTTCCTAATCCTAATTGTGCATTGATGGAGATTGGGAAATAATTTGCACACTATTTTGGATGCTATGGACAGAAGTAGAGGCCTGCATATTGGGTGTGAATGGATTTGCTCCTACGTACGTGATGTTGTCATGGAGATCTCTTTGCAATCTTATGGATATCTTATTAGCAACCTTTCTTTGCAAACTTTGTTGGTGTATATCAAAATTCAAACCTTGTAGGGATGTTTATAGGTGTTGAAACTTGATGAGTTGCATAACAACAATTTTTAGTAAGTTTGTCCATTTTTACTTATCATATTGGGTATTGAAACAAGAAGTTGAATATTTCATGAACCTTTTCATTGCTTGGAGAGTGAAGGTTTAAATCTTACAACTTGGCTTGTATTTGCAACAATGTTTAGTTGAAAAATATATTTTTGATATGGTTAGTAGGTGTTTTAGTGAAGAAAAACATGCCACCTTTCAAGGTTGTATTAAACAAGGTGTCATAACATGTGGGCCCTACCTATTAACATTATTGTTTAATATCTATCTATGAAGTAAGGTAGTTTGTTTTGTTTTGATTTGTTTATACTTATGAGATCCATCGAATCAAGATGCTTTAGATTGTGTTTGTGGTCTCTTTGGAAAGCTCTTGAAGAGGAGGGGTGCATCATCTTGGTTTAATGGCATTTTAACTTGCGGTGTAGAAGTTTTTGAATATTGAATGATGTTTTCATTGAAAGTTCAAATAAATTTCAAAAAACCAAGTTTTGGAAGTAAAAGTCAGTTGAGGACATGATAACACTTGGGCCAACAGCACAAGCCACACTATGAGATTGAATTAATATTAAAATCTATTGTTTTTGTATGCAATAATGCAACTAGGTTAAATAAATTTCACAATATCATTTCAATATAAATGACATTAATTTGTCATAGTTTTTGAAAGACATGTTTTCATTGTTTGTCATAACTTTTGGATATAACATATCATAATATTTTGAAATTTTTTTATTGTAGTTTTATTGGTTACATTTTGGTTTTATTTTTGAAAGGATTATTTTGATTTTGTTGAAATATTGATTGTTTGTGGCATAAATGTGTATTATGTTTTGATTTTGTGTTGTTACATGGTTGGTTGCATACTTAGTTGTATGGTTGTGTGTTCTTATGAATTGTTGATGTGCATGTTTTCATTATGAATGTGTTTAGAAAAAATGGCATTGTACACACACATGTTTTTCTTTTTTGGACACAAATCAAATAACGTAGCCATAAAAAAATTTGAACTCCACATTGTTGCATGCTACCAGTGACGATCAACTATTTTAATTTTTTCTTATGTTTTCATATATTTATGTCAATGTCAAATTTAATTTTAATTAATATACATTTCGTGGACATGAAAAGGCACAAGTTAATTTTTTTTTAATCCATGTTGGTGGATAAAAAAAAGGAGTGAAGTAGTTATTAAATGGAGGTAGTTATTAGGAAAGGTAAGAGATAGTTATTATGAAAGTTAATAAGAAAAGGTAGTTATAAAGGAAGTAGTTATAAAATAGTTAGGCTTCAAAATGAGGTAGTTATTTTTAAATTGTCTTTGGAATGGGACAAGGATGACTATACGACTGGAATGGTCATGTAGAAATAGCATACAAAACTTTTTGCAAATAACCCCATATAAACTAGTTCCTACATCAGTAGAATTTGTGAAAATCAAAATGAATAATAATTCATTTCCAAACTTAAACTTATTCTCATTCATGAACTCCTTCCAACCTTTCCTTATACAAGCAATCAAAATATTGCCTTGCCTTCCTTTCACATGCTTCATGGTAGCATTGATGTTTATTATTTTTGTCCACTCTAATTCACTTTCAAGAAATATTTACATTGTAGTGTGTGTTTCATGTTGACGCATTGAGTCAAATAATCCTTTGGCATAAGTTACATTGCCACATGATATGAACATTGAATCAAATTTTAAATCATTCCAAACACACATATGTAATCAAAGAAAGTCACTTAAAATATTGCAACTAAGTTGTAAGCAGTCAATCAATTGACTTACAAGTTAGTATGGGTGCTTGATAGAAGTTTTGCCAACGCAAACCACAAAAAATAGCTGTTGAAGATCGCCCATGTGCTCCATGGTTGGCTAAGCCTTCTTTGTGGACAAACGGATAACCTTCTTCCTATTAGAAAAATGTTTCATCATGGGTCCACCCAAAAACCTTGTGAAGTGTGAAATAACAAAATAGTTGGTTGAGTCAAAAAAGATACCTCAAAGATAACTTCTAATGGACTTTTGTGGATGGTGTACAAGTCACAAGCTCATGACTAACTTTTTATCGATGTGTCTTTTCATTTGTTTATGTGTCTAAATGTATATGCAATTCTTAAAGCTATTGGAGTTGAAACTAATAACATAAACAATGAATATAACAATCAACAATGGAGCAATTCGGTCTACAACCCTAAACAAAACCTACACAATAGATTTGAATACCATGTGAAGTGCAAAGTAACAAATAGTTAATGGAGTCCAAAAAAATATCTTGAAGATAATTTTTAACAATCTATGTGGGTGGTGTACAAGTCACAAGCTCATAACTAACTTTCTATCTATGCATATTTTCATTTGTTTATGTGTCTAAATGTATGTGTAATTCTTAAAACTACTTGAGTTGAGATTAATGACATAAACAACAATTGTAACAATTAACAATGGAGTAGTTTGGTTTATAATCTTGAACAAAACCTATACAATGGATTCTAAAACCATGTGAAATGCAAGGTAACAAGTAGTTGACTAAGTCAAAGAAAATACCTTGGAGATAAGTTATAACAAGTTTTGTTGGTGGTGTAAAGGCTAAAAGTTCATGACCAACTTTATGTCTGTGCATCTTTTCATTTGTTTGTATGTTTAGATGTATTTGCAATTCTTAAAACTATTGGAGTTGAGATTAACGACATAAACAACAAGTGTATCAAGTATCAATGGTGTAGTTTGTTCTACAACCCTAAACAAACCTAGACAATGGATTCCTACAAAGCAAGACATTAGTCTCACCAACACCAAAGACAAATGAAAGTTTGTTACTTTATGGAAAAATGGAAGGAAGACGAGGACAAAATATTAAAAAGAAAATGAAAAGTGCACATGCACAAAGTTTTTTTCTTTTGGGTAATCAATGATATTCTAAATTTGTATATATATATAATTTAATTATCTAATTAAATTTTAATTTGATGGTTTTTAACTTAGTGCAAGGTTGACAACAATAATGGACTATTTTTTGGTTATTATTATTGACATATTATAATTGCATAAGTGTTGATTTAATATAATTATTTTTTAGTACTTATCTTTTGACATTCATTTGACAAATTTTTAATGTGGTATTGTTTGTTGGTTACATGTGTAGAATAGAATTTTGTTTATAAATTATTAATATGGTTTATTATTTTTATTTTTATTTTTTTCATTATTTTTTTTTCTCTTTGAAGTTTATTCATTATAAAATGTAACGAATGTAGAATGAATTGTGAAATTGATACATGATTAACAACATATATATATGCATTATTTTTTTAATATATTATTATAATTATTTTATAGGCATATGAAACTTTATTTTCTATTCTTTTTTCTTTTTTTAATTTTTTATTTGTTGGATTTCATTTCTATTGATATATATTCTTTAATATTATTTTTTGTTACATGTGAAAAGTAGATTAAATGAACATTAACATAGAATTCAATTGAATTTTGTTTAATGGTCATCAATATAGTTTTGAAATCTTGTAATTTTCATTAAAATAAGATAAGTTTATTTATGTTACTTTGATTTTAACCTAATGTTTAATTTGACATTTATTCATGGATGGTTTTAATTTGTGGAGTTTATTCATCATAAAATATAGTTATTTTAAACGAACAAATTGGCTGGGTTTTTTTTTTCTCAAAAGCTTTAAATTTTCATTAATATTTAAAATTCAATTAAAATTTTAATTGTCAATGATCAAAATTTCAACATGTGAAGTGTTTGCAAAACCTTTTGACGAGATTCACACATGTCTAGAAATGAACTCATAAAACCAATGGAAAACAAATGTTCGAGAAAAAGAAGACCATAAATGAGAAGTATGAAAAAACATTTACAATTTCATAATGAAAAAATCCCAAATTTATTTGACAAGGTTGAAAGTAAATTTGTGAATGAAACAACAAAATGAAAGTTTTATAATTATATCCTTCTTATCATGAAGCTTGCATTCAACATTTTTGGCTATTAGGTTCAAAATAATTCCTTGCAAGATTATTTGTCATCCCCTAAATAATAAACATAAAGAAAAAATCAAATTAATTTTTTATTATTATTTTTAAAAAAACTTATATTCATTGAAATTAAAGTTCTTAATGTTTTTTTCATTTCACAAAGAATTAATGACTTATTCATTAAACATGTCATCAAAGTGCAACCCATGATGCCATAGAATGTTCAAGCACTTTTGAAAAGAAAAATGAATCCAAGGTTATAATGAAAGCCCATGTGCAAAATAAGTTACCTTTGGTAATTGACCCCATTATATTATTAGATTAACAAATTAGCATGAAACATTAAAAAGATCCAATTTTTTAAAAATATGATCATAACAATTTCACCAAATTATTAATGTGAATTAATTCACCCAAGGTCCAAATGATGTTAAAATAGAATAGTTATGCAACTCACAAGTTAAAAGGATGACAAAAATTTGATCAAATTTTCAGATGTGAAATCACACATGGCACAACATATATTTCACAAAAACTTGTACACATATATTGGCTTGAATTTAAAAAATTTGAAATACTTTGTGCCATAAAATTTCATTGCCTTGAAGGTGCTTCCAAATGAAAATTTATTAGGTCCAACCTTTAGTATTTTTTCATTTGAAAGAAGACTTTCCAATGTTCATTGAACATGACATTGGTAACATGATTTGTTATTAACATTTTACTTTGATAAGACAACTTTTGTGTTTTACTTTTTCTTTGTTCATGTTAGCTTAGTTTTGAAACTAAGTGAATTGGAAAGAACTTTCAAACCTTACCATTGAGGAACCTTGCTACACCTACATGATTTTGATTTATACATGAAATAGCTTCTCTTTAATTTATGCAATGTAATACCAAGGTGTAAATTATAATATTAAAAAATTCATCAAGAATATAATAAGTGAAATCAAGATTAATTAACAATTGATATAAATTACATTTAAAGTATGTAATCAATTTTTTATATAATGTTTTATAAATGCTTTGAAATTTTATTACATTGGCATTTCAAATCAATATCATTACCATAGTTTTCATAATATTTTTTATTCATTAGATGACCATGGCAAGATGGCAATAATTGGTCACATCCAAATATATTATTTATCATTCCAAATTTCAAATGTTAAAACATTAATCAACTTGAAAACATAACTACAATATATAAAAAATTGTCAAATATTGAGGAAAAAACTTCCTTGTCAATATTGGTGACATGACTTTAAAAGTTGAGTTGTGATATTAATGTTTCAAATTGACAACAAACCTTTCCTCCTTCCAACCCATGATAGCCCTTCATCTTACTATCCAAATCTAATAAAAGTTAACTCAAAAAAATCACAAACATTTAAATTACATGTACTCCAAAAATCAACTTTGTTAGTTAAACATCAATCAACAACATGTGATTCAACGAAAGGGTTTTAAAAATATGTGGTAATAAACCCTTTCTAAGTTTAAACAATTGTATCATTAGAAATATAACAACAAATCCTTCAATTTTTTTCTTGAAAAACACATTGTCTTGTCAAGGACCTACTCATAAAAAAAAATCATTTCAGTTGCCTTATTTCACTCATTATTATAATGCCTTTATCTTTTCTAATTATGATATTAATTCAAAATAACAAAGTTGAACCCCTACTTATGCCTTAAAAATACATTATTGTGCAAAGTCTTCTTCTAATTCATGATAATATGATGATTAAAACTTGAAACAAACTTAATATTTTGAATTTAAAACCAATACATGTTTCCAAGTCATGAAGAACCAAAGTTCAAGAAAACCACCCCTTTTATAATAACATGAAATTCAATTGTTACTCATGTAACATTTTATGAACCAATGTAAATTTTAAGTTGATAATGATGTGCTGAAACACATTTTGGTTATTTGTCATGTCCATCTATTTTGTTAATGCCTAATGTGATCTCTAGTGATATTGCTAGAGGTAAAATATGTCATTACTGTACATGAATGGTTTTGGCATAAATTAAATTATTTTCCGTTTTGCTGAACTTTTGAATTTTTGTTTATTATTTGTGTCAAAAAAATTTAAAATTATGAAATTGCAATTTTTTCTTGCTATCGAGTTTGAACCGCAAACTAAAGTCAAGAGCTTAAGATTGAAACAATTTAGACACACAAGATAAACATAACAAGAATGTGTTTATTAATTTTTATAACAATTATTTGCTAAAAAATTTAGAATTAAAAAACTAAGTGCCAAAGTTAAAATTAAAAATTTAATTAATTATTTGACAACTTATTGCCAAATCCAATCAAGGGATACAATATGCATGATACTAAAACTTTAATTTGAATAAAATTTTATTAACGATCAAATGTTGATCACCTCATAGTTTTTAGATTTTGGTTGCAGTCGTTAAATTGGATAAAGGCCTTATGAATCATTTATTGCTTGAACAATATGTGAGGTACATTGTTGATATTGTCTAAGATCTTCTACAACTCTTGAGGATATAAATTAACTAAATAAAAAGAAAACATATTAGACATGATATTTGAAAATTTGACTAAGTCGATAAGTCTTATTTATTAGAGTTATAAATAATTTTATAAAAGGTTTCAATATACCTTGTGTAGTATGAATTTATAGGTTGCATAATATAAATCTAAAATGTTGGGCTTTTAATGGAATTCAACTGTATTTCAAAACTTATTATTATAAAATTACCTTTTGTGTTTTTCTTCTAGTTTCTTATTGTGGTTTTAATGATAAGACTTTTCATTAACACCGTCATGGAATATTACGCCTAAAAATTCAAAGGGATTTTTTTTTACTTTTTATTTTAAAAATAAAGACCAACTTTTAATATTGATTAATTAACACTAAAGTAACTAAAACTAACCTCAAAAGTCTAAAATGTTAAAATTACTTTCAACCTTCAATTATTGTTGAATGGTGTTTTTAACCACTCATTACGATGCAAAAATATGAGATTTATGATTGCATAAATGGCTACATTTACAATCATTTATGTCATTAATGATTACACATAACTACACAACTACATGATTATGTAATCCCAAATAGCACATTGCATTTGCCATTGATCCTATAAATGACATCAATTGTAACTATCATTAACAAACATTAAAATGGCTACAATAATGAAATATAGATCCAATAGTTTAAATTTTTAAAAACATAAATAATAAATATATTGATTAAATTATTGTGGTCAAGTGGTAGCTTAGTATACATTCAAAAATTTATTACCACTTACGAATTGCCATGTGGCAACTTAGGATACTACATTTTAAAAATTATCGACCATTTACAAACTACCACATGGTAGCCTAAAGCTAATAAATATATATTTTTGGCAATCATGTGATGCCATGTGGCAATCAAGGCTTAATTAAATAGCATTATTCCACCTAACTTAAACAACTTAAACTAGGGCACCTAAAAGCCTAGGCAACCTAACTTATGGTGCCTAGCTTAAAGTGCCAACTACTTAAAATAAAAACAAAACTCATTTAAGGTTAGACTCCACATTAACAACACTAAGTATTATTGTAGGTTGTAACTGGGAGGATTTGAACCCTTCACCTTCAAATTGAAAATTCAAATCCTTAACCACCAGACCACAACTATTTATTTGTAATACATCTTATAGTGACAAAAGTACAAACATCAACATATTTTAATTTAACTAACATGTGCCACTACTAATCAAATCTATCTTAAGTTAATTAAAGCCATCTTAGGTTAACTTAAGTTGACCTAGAGTAATGTAAGCTACTAACCAAGTTTGGCTCAAATTAACTTAGGCCGCTTTAGGTTAAACCTAACACCTAAACTTAAGAAATATTTAATGGTTAAACTTAGAGGTTCAATTTAACACCTAAACCTAACACTAAAACTTTGGAGAAACTTAGTGGCTAAACCTAGTGGTGAAACCTAATAGCTAAACTTAATGGTTAAACCTTGTAACTAAACTTAATGGCTAAACCTAATGATTGAACTTAGGGGTTAAACCTAACAATTAAATATATTAGCTAAATCGAATGGCTAAACCTAATGGCTAACTTTAATGGTTAAACCTAACAACTAAACCTAAGGGTTAAACTTAGTGGTTAAAGCTATCAATTAAACCCATGGCTAAACCTAAGGATTAAACCCAATGGTTAAACCTAATGGATAAATATAATAGTTAAACTTAACAATGAAACCTAATGGCAAAACTATGGGTTAAACTTGGAAGTTAAACCTAAATTAAAACTAAAAGTTAAATCTAAATTAAATATGAAGGTTAAACATTGAAGCAAAACATAGAGGTTAAACTTATAATTTACCTAGGCTAAACATAAGTTAAACATACAAACTAAACTTAAAGACTAAATTTAAAATAAACCTAACTTGGCTAAACTTACATGTTACATAAACTAAACCTAGAGTTTAATCCTAAAGCTTAAACTTAAAAATGAAATCTAGGTCAAATTTAAAGGCTAAAACCATGTTAAATTTAAGTTAAATCTAGGTTAAACCTAAATGCTAAATTTAAACTTTAAATTTAAGTTAAACCTAAAGATTAAAATTAGGTTAAACCTAAGTTAACCAAGCCCATTTTAAACTTATGGTAATTTAAGTTAAACTTAGTTTAAACTCAAGCTAAGCATAAATAAACTTGGGTTAAACCTAGTTAACCATTGTTATACCTAGGATAAACTTAAACAAACTAAGGTTAAACATAAAGGTTTACCGACACTTGATGTATGTGTTTTGAAAATTGATGACACGTACATAAAAATAAAGTAATATTCAAAAGATTAATTATGTTTTGTTTCTATTAGTTTGTTTGGAACATTTGATTAAATGTTGGTTTGATGTAGTTGAATATTTACAAGCCCTACTTCTAATACATAATTCCAAATACATTTGTTTGACCCTTTCATAATAAATTCAATATAAATATATAATATACATTTCCATTGATTTATATTGTCATAACTTGTCAAACAAATGGAACAACACAATTTTAACCATGTTCATATCTCTTTAACTTTTTATAATTAGTCAAACAAGGTGTTGTCCTTCAACATGACTACTAGTTGTGTAGTCATAATTATAGTCATAATTATAATCATAATTATTTGTAGTCTTATTTATGATCATGTAGTCCTAACTATGGCTATAATAAAAAAATGGCAATGATTCAAACCCAAATATGACTACATGACTACAATTACATATTAGTTGCAAGATGTTATAATCATGAAAACCATGTTTTGACATTGTGTTTAAATGTTGTTTATTTGTAACAATTAATTAAATTGAGACCTAGGAAAGCAAAGTTGATGTTGGCATGGCTCGCAATCATGGTCATTGCATAAATGTGTAATGTGCATAATAAACATAATTCATCCCACCTCGAAGATTGATATCTTCAAATGGGACAAGTGTTCTATATGAAGGGGACATTGTATTTTGCACTTCTTTCATTAATTGGCAAGGGTAAGAGAAGTCATTGGATGAACATGAACAAACTTGGGATATGAATTGAAGAAAGGAGCACAAATTTTTTTGAAATTGTATTATTGGGAGGGGTGAAAACCTTTTTAAAGTGTACCACCCATGACAAAAAGGACCGAGTCCTTACTACAATCCTTTTTTTCTTTATATTTTAATCCCCATCAAAACTAATGAGTCAAAAAGTGTCAAAAATTTCATAAGTACCATATTTTAGACCATTACAATTTTAGATTCCGTCATAACCATTCATAAATGCATCTTTACATGATAAAAAGGGACAAGGTAAAAAATATATAGAAAAGGTGATGTTGTGACAAGATTTTGGTACACCTTAAAAATTTGGATTTAAAGACCTTAACTTCATGAGGTTTTTAAAGAAAATATGTTTTGTAGGGGATGAAAATTGTGGGCTCCAAGCGTGGAGGCCTTACATTAATTGTGTGCATCCTCATGAGGCATCTTAATTATTACATTTCAATTGATTCAATCATACTTGATACTATGATGGGCTTAATGGTATTTTTGACTACAATGGTTGTATTGAACAAGTAAAATCTTTAAATGATTCATTACAAAATTAAATATTGTTGCATTTATTTCCATGTACCAATTAAAATAGGTTGTGAATATTAAGTCAGTTGAACATGACCATGTGAAGCCAAACCTCGTGCATGATTTTTTCCAAATTCAAAACATGAATCCTTTCCAACAATTCAAGTATGTTATTACCCTTTATGTGTATAACAAATGTGAAAATAAATCATAAAAGACATAATATTCACTCACACATGATTTTTTTTCCAATTTATGTAAAAAGTAAGTGGATTTCAAATTTACCACCTTCATGTGATTTGATAAATGCCCATGTATTTGATGGTCAATTAGGGTATTCGATTATTGATATTCATTTGCATTATTTGAATTGGATGCATGGAGTTGAAGTGGTTGGTTTCAATTTCACATGCACTACATATTCCATTGATGTAATTTGATTAGATGAGTTGGTTTGATGCAACATGAATTATTTATGATAGTTAATATTGTTATGAAAAATGAATGATCGTGAACAAAAAATTGATTAGAAACATGTACCCACTTATGAAGAAGGCAATGCAGTAGGTATGAAAGGATTATTACATTTTATTCAATAATCATTTGCTATCCTATTCTAGGGGTGGAATTGTTGTGTCAAATCTAGTTCCATTGTGACATGAATTCAAAGTTAAAGATATTAACCAAGAAACTACAAATGATAATTTAAACAATGATCAAAATATCTCTTGGTTTAAAATATGGAATGGGTTTGGAATTTTCCAAGAGACCAAAAAGTTCTTTTAACAAGACTTTTCCTATTCCACATTTGGCAAGTTGTTAAACAAGGCGACATTTTGGTTTCAAAAATCACATGTGTCCAATTAATTGTTATATTTCATTTATGCATGAATCTAACCTTTTGAATTTTTTTGAAATGATGCAATTGGAAATTGAAACAATGAAATTTCTAGACATGACTATCAAGGACTTGGGCTTGACCATCAAAACCACTTTGCCTTACAAATTCTCTTAAATTACATTGGTTGACAACTTGGGAAAGTGGATTCTTTTGAGAGTTCAAATCAAAAAGATAATATTAAAATAACAAGTCATAGGGGAACATTTACAGCTAAGGTACACAAAAAAAAATGTTTTGCCCCAAAATCATTCTTAAAACACTAATTTGAATGACCAATACGTTTACAAAATAATTTATTTGGTAAGTTTTCTTTTTATTAGATAGTCACATACTTCTCGATTAAAATGGTGGTGATTTTTTGTGGTTTGGATGATTGAAACATGTCCTTAAGTGTCATGAAAGATGGCCCAAGAACTATGTGTCATTGTGTAGTTTTATTGAAAAGGACTCAACAAGACTAACAATATTTGTTCAAATTGCTCCATGTTTTAACCACAAATAAAATAAAACATGTTCTATATGATGGCACAAATTTTTAGTATGATCAATCTCCATAAAATTTTATGGAACTGATGTTAAAATCTTGAATTTTTTAATGAAATAGATGCATTAATAAAGACAATCAAATTAATTTTGTTAATTACATATTTACATTCCAAAGGTTTGGAAAGAAGTATAGGAGACGTGGGTGCAAAAAAAAAGACCTTATTTGATGATTTAAGGTTTGGCACTTCAAATGAAAGTATGTCATTCTAGAATGTCTAAATAGTCTTACGTTCCTTTTTGGTTCAAAATATTTGAATAGGAAATTCAAAATTTGTTCAATTGATTTGAATCATTCATTACAACATTTATTTGTTGAAAGCCTAAACATACATATCCTCCTTTCATTTTTTAGCATCTCAAAACATTCGTTTTGTTAAGTCCTTGCTATAGGACTCAAAACAGATGACGAATGGGCGTTATGGTTCATGTTGTGGTACCCCAACTATGAATGCACCCATGGGAATAATAATTCGATGGAAAAGAAATAATGAAATGTGTACATGTCAAGGGCAAAAAATCTTCTTAGGTTAGTTAACATCATGAATATCTTACTAACTTCAATTATTAGTGGTAGATTTGCTTACCATCTTCTATTTTCCTAAGGGATGAATTTAACAGGGTGGTTAGTCTTTAGGGATAAGGATTGGTATTTTTTTACCAATTAACTAATGGGATGTGTGGAAGAAATAAGGTTAAGGACAAGAAGATTAAAAAACCCACGTGTGTGGTGGGCAACCTTCTTTAGTTCCATATTTATTTCTTAAGGGGAAATAAGGATGGCACTAGCGTTAGCATTCTATCATTATTGTGTGCAACATTTTGTGTGAATGTGGAGAGAGAATAATGAAATAAAATTGTACTTAGTGTTATGTAATAAAAAATGGTTGAAAGTTTTATGGAATTAAGTGCATTATTTTTTCTTGTTTGTATTGATTTCTAAGAAGGTAGGGAAAGTAGTTTTCTTTTAGTTGATGTAAAATATCAAATTTTTAATTTGGTTATTCTTTTCTTTTGCAATGAAAATATTTTTTGTACTTGTTATTGGAATATGAAGATAGGGTTGTTATAGGAAGGTAGCTACTACTAGAGGGCAGTAACATGAAAGTAACCAATGTGATGGATGTGAACATTAAACATCACCTTCCAATGGATGGAAGCCATCCACAATGTTGATCCATATATAACTCCTAATTAAATATGAATTAACTTTTAGTTAAGTCCCAATTAAGTCCTAGTTAAATCCTAGTTAAGTCTTAATTAACTTTAATTAAGTCCTAATTAACTTTAGTTTACTCTTGTTTTACTTTTAATTAAGTCAGAGTTAACTTCGAATTAAGTTTCAATCAATTCATAATTGATTTTTAGTTAGGAAGGTTTTCAAGAAGCTTTTTTACTTGATGCATACATAAAAGTCTCCTTGAAAGCTTCCTTGAGCTAAATCCCCAAAGGGGTATAAATAGGAGTAGGACCCATCATTTCCTTCAGTTTCTTCAACACTAGTTTTAGGCACAATCTTGCACCATAGCCTTGTCATGTTCTTTTCATGTTCATGTTTAGATATGTTTGCATAATAAAGATTCATTTCCACATCTATTTTGCACATTTGGTGTAATTGTTTTTAATTTTTATGTTATTGTTTTTGAATTACACATATCTTGTCTTGTTCCTTGTTTGAAAATTAGACTTAAACCTTTCTTTTAGCCTTTGTTCTTGTGTTTTTTCGTGTCCTTGACAACCACTAGATTTAAGGGCTATAAAAGGAAAATTGATGTTATAAACGATAGGAAATAACTATAAGAGATATGCAGGTGTTGTAGATAATAATCATTAGTTATAAGAGGTTTGTAGGCCCCACAAATGGTAGGTTACAATTATAAAAAGTTTGTAGGTGTTCTAGATAGGTAATCAACAATTACAAGATGTTTGCATGCGTTCTTACTCTTTTTTCAAGTATGCACAACGTGAAAATTATTGTTATAGGATGGTAGTTGTGGTAAAATAGTAGGCAAACAGAAGACAAGTCCTAAGTTTTCATGTGTTTTCATTTTTTTCTCATTTGTTTCTTTACTTAACAATCTTTTTTACTTGATAATAACTAGGTTACTAAATCCCACAATTTTATAATACAATGTACATATAGCAAAAAAATTTGTTTGCATATGCATTGTCATAATAAACTTTTTATTCAAATTTTATAAATCCATGCCAAAACTTTTCCGCCAATTTTTTATGTTCAATATTCTCAATGCATTAAAAAATCATTCAAATATGCAACTATTTTTATCATGTTTTGTTCCCTATTGGTGTGCTCAATGAAATTCCTTAGCTTTTGTTGATTTGGTGTGATCCAAAATTGGGCAGTTGAATGTTTAAATGAGATTTACACAAGGATTAAACATCCTCCCACCTTGAAGAATGTCGTTGGTATTTGGACTATCCCAAAGATAATATTCCCATTTCAAAGAGCGCAATGACATCAAAGCATGATGTTAGGTTTCTTGGGAGATTGGCAATTGACAAGATTAGAAATGTTGCAACCATAAACAAAAAATCACAAGGATCTACCACAAGGAATTTTAAGAACAAGGTTGTATGATCATCAATTATGGAAGAAAAGGTTATTATAACATTGAACATTACATAAAAACAACTATTTAAGAGAAATATCTAATGTTTTAAAATATTTTGAAATACATGTCAAGTACCTAATAGTCCATGCATCTCATAGCAAGAGATCTAATGTGATGTTTCTAATCTTTAACAAGAACACAAAAGAAATGATAAAATGCTTGAGAAGGCATTAACCATCTTTTGGGTGTCCATCATCTCTAGAAGGATTGCTACTAATGTGTGACCATATGAATTTGAAGAGATATAATCTTTTGTGGATATGGTGAGTTTTATAACTATATTATAACATTTGGCATTCAACACAAAAATCTTCCATAGTTTGTTGGCTTCATGCTTTCAATCATGCAAGTCTATGCAAAGTAGAAGGTTGACCTCATGATTAGAAATGTCCATGTTCCCTAGATTTTTGATCCACCAAACATGATTCCTCCATGGAATGAACTACTAGACAACTACATAGAAAGTGTATTCATTTTTGCAAACAAGTTTCTTAACAAAAATGATGTAATTTGAATTTTCCATGCAAATGACTTTTGGATTTTGAAGGACATTTGGTTTTACTTTGAGGAATATTTTTTCAAAATCTATATGAAGTGGGTCACATTCAACACATTGCATCTTTACAACAATGAAATCAATATTAAAAAGGTGTTTGAATCCTTTTAACCTTTAGTCATCATTCTTTTTAGAAATGTATGTTTCCTTTTTCTTTCTTTAATCATGATATTTCTTCTTTTCATAAATGCTCTTGAGTAGGATTAGTTTCCTTGTAAGAAAGTCACACAAGTAGCACAATATTCCATTCTTTCAAATCTTCAAATGTTTTAATGATGTGGTGTCATAGGGTTTGAGAGTACATGGTGGGGATGTCTTGTATAATTAGACTAACTTGAATTTTTGTCAACATTGAAGACAAGAATGTCATTTTAAACAACACAAGAGATTCACCTTGTCACTATCGAAGCCTTCATTGAAGCTTGTTTTATGCCAACATCATTCATTGTAAATCTTAGTGCTTCCATAAGTGAATAGATATTTATTTCATGGTTCAACTAATGTTAAAGGTCTTTATTGTTCTTTTATGAAATTTATCATCTCATTATTATTAATGATATGTTTACTATATATATAGGCATCAATGTCAAAACATGTTAGAAATTTGGGAAAGACATTTTAACTTTGGAGCTTGATGGGGATATCTTCATTGAGGTTCTAAAGCCTCTTGTGGATGTGTCAAATATTGAGCTTGAAGCATTCTTTGAACATAATTTAGATCATGATTGTCATGTGGAGGAATGGATTTGGAAAATTTTAGACTCTGAGTAAGTTGTATTTTACAAAATTTTCAAGTCTTTTGTAGTGTTTGCATTTAATGTTATGTTGGTGTGATCACCTCACTTGTCAATTGCATTTGTAGAACTTTCTTTTCATTGAGGTCCTAACACTTTCCCTTATTTGCACAATCAAGTTTTATGAGGAATCCATCCCCCAATCTATTGCCTCCATAAGCCAAAGCCCAAGTTTCAACTATACATGGCTTCCTTGTTTTCACCTCCACCTTCCCATGAAGAGACCCCTTGTTATTTCAAGGAAGTCCTTGCCTACATTGATCACGAAACTTTTGAATTGACACCATGAGTTCCATTTGATTATAAGATTGTTTGGGTTTTTTAACATTGATTACAATTTAGTACAATGCCTTGGGTTGTTGTTTTTATCATGTATGAATCAACTTGTTTTCTCGCTTGCAATATTTGTGTGTATGATCAAATCCCTATCCCACCTATTGGATTGCACCACACTCTTCCACTTGAAATTTGGACATGAATTGCATGAAAAAAGTCAAATTAAAAACCAATTAATTGATAATGCATGATCTAGGTGAGTTTTAACAATTTGATTTAATTAGATGTAACTAGACATGTTGAAAATCATTCTTCATACCATCACAAAATTGCAATCAAGTTCACTTGTTCAAATCAGGTCCTTTCAATAATTGATTGTTTGTAGAATATCTCCCCCCCCCCCCCCCCCCCCCCCCCCCCCTTTAATGGGGGAAAATGGGAAGTAACTCTTTTAGAAATTTATTGGGGAAAATATTTTTAAAAAAAATGGAGACTTATGAGATTTCCAATGCAAAAAAGCTAAAGACCTAGCATTTTGGGTGTGCTTTTCCACAAATAAATTAAGTGATTTTCCATTTGTGATTTAATTTATTTTTTTCACATGTCCATGATTCGCCTAAAAATATTCATTCACAACTTGCACCTCCTTCACATTTTTCTACCTTTAAATTTGTTACAACATAATTAATAATTCATTATTAGACTTAATGGGCTATTTTGAAGGACTTTGGGAGCAATTTTTAACACTTTATTGGCAATTTAAACTACACAATTTCAACCTTTTAATTTTTTAAAAAAAAGTATTTAATTTTTAATTTTTAAAAAAATTAAAGAACTAAAATGCTACTTATAACATGATATGCCTAGAAAACCCTCTATGCCAAGGAAATTTCCCCCTATTTGCACCTAAGTGGTTTGGCCTACCTTAAACCTTAAACCTTGATTAAACCTCGTGTTCATGATGAAATTATTATTTTTTAATGTTGATAATATGATGATATATCATGTGCGTGTGTGCAAGCTTTTATAGTACTTATGAAAACAATTAAAATTTTGTCAATGATAGGACATTTGAATACTTTTTATGATGACTCTAGATGGTTTTTACTAATGTTATAATGCATTGTGAAACAAAAATGATGTTGGAAAAATAGGTTAATTTTGCAATAGTGGTATAAGACCCTAATCTAATTGGGAATATGTGTTCCCATGTTCTTGCATGGTTTGGCTATTAGGTATGCAAGTGTTTCATTTCAACTTATAATCTCAACTCTTTGAATGTATGATGCATTAATGGATGAAAAACTAAGCTTGAACTTGTGTCAAGTCTTTTTTATATTGAACCTTTGGTTTGACCAATTTTAGTTCCATGGTGTTATAACTTGAACAATTTATGTTGCATCATTTGAAGAAAAGTTAATTTACCTTTTATTAATCATACTTTTGATCATATCAAAGTTGTTGGAGCCATCTTATTTATTGTACTGCATATAAAGGGTTTATAGTTGCATGTGGGGAATTGCATGCTAAAAATAACATTGCATAGATGATGACCACTTCCTTGGCAAATGTCAAAATCAACATTTGGAAATGCCAACAAGGCAAATTACCTTAAGGTTGATGATTAATAACTATTTTACTTTGACCACACATTGAGATGCAACTCCTATTACCACCTCACACGTCTCATCCTTGAAAGGAATTGTGTGATTCACTTGAGAATTTGACCATGGTGCTGTCCCACTTCCTCATAAAGGCCTGTAATCATCCTCATTTTGTATGGTTTAGCTTTCTCTTGAACAAAATACATCATGAAACTTTTGGTCAATCCTTGTATGCTACACCTTTAGTAACACAACAAAATCAAACAAATCCATAAGAAAAATTAAATACATTTGGTATAATGTCCTAAACATGGAAAATAAAATACAATCACTATACAACATGTTTGGGAACATGCAGGAACACATATTTATGTGTCAAAATAACACATTATCTAATTGGAGCTCTTTTGTTCCCATGTTCCCATTGAGAATTACCAACATGGGAATCGACATGTTGGGAATGTGGGAACAATAAAATCTCAGCTTGGAGCATTCAATGTTCCCTGACAATGGAACAAAAATTCTTGGAAGGAAACATGGGGTTCCCATGTGGGAACACATAATGTTCTCCAACATGGGAACATGAGTTCCCAAAAGGGGAGATGTGCGAATGTTATGAACTTCCAAACATGGGAATGCACATTTGGAAACTTGTACATGGGAACATATGTTTCCAATGCATTCCCAATTAGCACATCATCACCACATAGGTGCCACATCATTGCCACATAAGTTCCACATCATCAACATATAGGCATGGGTGTCATATGTGTGAAGCCATGTCAAATTCTTACAATAAATGTGCTCCAAATCTATATCACAACCTCCACATTTGCACCTACACCCTTCATCCCAAATAACAACCTCCAATTTTAGTAATACTTATTATAGTTTTTGCCTTGCAATGTTGTGGTGTTGATTGATGTTGAACATACTAGCATCTACACCAAAGTACTTGTTGTTTTGCATACCTTTGAGGTTTTTGGCAATACATTTTTCATTCATTATTCCACCCACGATTCTTTTTTGTTTGAATGTTTTGTTACTTTTCAATTTGGTACTTACTTTTAGTAGGTTTTGTAGATTAAACTTGATTGCTTGTAGTCAGTTTGTATGGTTTTGACTTCAAAACATTATAGGAGCTTGCCTAATTAATTTTGACCATGTTTGAAATGAACAAGGAATGCTCACAAATAAATGTATTTGTTATTTCCAATGTTTCTCTGTTTCTTTAGGCTTCACATGCATTCCAATGAACCTTCGGATCATATATGTAGGTTATGATGTTGTATGCAAGCTAGGTTGTACGTACATAAGCTAGGTCATTTGTATGTAGGCTAGGTTTTACATACATATGTTAGGTCGTATGCATGTAGGTTAATTTGTATGTACACATGGTAAATCAAACATATGTAAGCTAGGTCATATGCACATGGGCTATGTCATAGGTATGTAAGCTAGCACTATGAGAAATCATGTCCTTTGCACCTTGTCCTATGCAATTAAAAAATGTCCTTTAGAATTAGCTTGCAACTCAAACTAATTATAATGGACATTTTTTAATTGCATAGGACAAGGTGCAAAGGACATGATTTCTCATAGTGTAGGTTGTATGTACATAAATTAGGTCATTAGTATGTAGGCTAGGTTGTATGTAGGTCATACATATGTAGGCTGGTACATTGTGCATAGGTTAGGTTTTACATACATATCCTAGGTCATATAGTATGTTAGTTAGGGTCATATGTAAGTCATACATAAACTACAACTTAGACTACCTAGGTCATACAAAGGTTAGGCTAGGCAACTAGGAGGTTGTACATACATTAAGTGGTATTTATGTAGGCTAGGTCATACCCAAACCATAGGTACTTAAACTAGGTTGTATGTAGGCCTTTAGGCTAAGCTAAATTTTACATATGTAACCTAGGTCATACATACATTACTATGTTAACCTATTTAACTAGGTTTGCTTAGGTCTACATAAGTTATTGTATGTCATATTAAGTAGGCATAAACATAGGTCAGTTTAGTTAAATTAGCCTAGGACAATCTAGATAAACCTAAAACAAACTAGGTCAACCTAGGTAGGCCTAGCTAGGTTAACATATGTTTAAATCTAAAATAACCAAATATTTTAATTTAAGTTAGTTTAGGTTAAGCTATTTAAGTTGTTAAACATTATAAATGTTTATAATAATATGGTGAAATTTATTATTACATTAAAAATATGGGGCAATGGTTAAAGATTTGAACCCCAAATGTGGAGGTGAGGGTTCAAGTCCTCACACTTGTAAACTACTTGTATTAGATTGCCTAGCTTAGTAGCTATGTTTAGGTTCCTATCCTAGGTTCATTTCTTTCCTAGATAGCCTAGGTTGTTGAAGCCTAAAGTAATTAGCCTAGGCTAAGCAAGTGACAACATAATATTAAACCATGTTTATACATGTATGAACCACTTATACAATGGATTAAACCACTAAGCAACCAATGTATCCAAGGGTGATTGCATGGAAAGCGTGTGGACATGTTGCCATGCAACTTGAATCATAGTCCAATCCACTATACATGTGGTCTAAACTAGTCTAGTAATTTTTTTGCAATGTAGTGACAATTGGGTGGAATGTATCATGACCTAGGTTGGAAATTTGTAGTAATGGTATAATAACTAGTTGAATATTATACACATTATGTCTACATCAAATTTTTTATATGTTTATAGGTAATCTTATGTTTGATTGGTGTTAATGAGAATGGACACTTGAAGAATGTAGTAGTTTGTAGGTTTCTAGTTTGAAACATAACAAGAACACATTTGTTTTAACTAATGATGTGTGTTGGCTTTTGATGGTAGTCAACATCCAAAATTTGTTGCATTAGAGGCACAAATATCTTGAAGGGAACTTGTGTTTTTAAACCTTCATAACTCCTTTCTGGTAGCTACCCCTTTTATGGCCTTTGATGGAATGTTCCTACTTTCTAACTCCTTCCATGGTCTAGATCTAAAAGTATATGTTGTTGATGGCTTGAACCAATTTGACAATTCAAGACCCCTTCAAGTATAAATGTATTTTTCTCTCTTTATTTTCCACCCATTTCATTGCATGTTCTTGGGATGACCTTTCTTTCCCCTTGTTCTATTTCCTTGGAAATGAAATCCTTTGTTGAACTTTTCAAAAAATCAAAAAAGATATGCATATATTGAAATTATCAAGTCAAAAAACACATAAGGGATGATTAGATAGTCCAATAAGAATGAATATTTTAATAATACACAATGGTGAATTCAATTGTTACATTTTAACATGTAGATGACTGTGACATCCAATTCTATATTTTTGGCTTTAAATAAGTGGGTTTTATTTAAAAGGAAAATATCTTTGTTTCTTGAGGTTCTTTCATTTTCATATTTTGAATAAAGGTCCACATTTTTTCCCTTTAATGTAAGTTTCATTCACATTGTGAAGGATCCACAACTAGTTGTGTTTCTCACTTTTATGGACTATAATAATCAAATAACAAAATATCAATAACATTCACAATGTATATTTATTTTATTTTTTCATAACTCTATAAGAAGTTTTTCAAAAACACATTTGTCTTGTAGTTAAGTTGAAAAAATAAATTTCAAAATTATCATAAGAAAATTCTTCAAATAAAAATAAGAAAAACCTCCCAATTTGTTGGCATGACTTGTAAGGCAAGGATATCATGTTGAGAATCATTATAAAATATAATAGCTTCATGGGATTTTGCCCCCTAGAAACTAGGTGAGATGATTCATCTTAATTCAATTGTAAAAAATTCACATTTATCATTTGATATTTTATTTTCTATGTCACCTCCTCAAATGTGCACCCAGCCCCAAGTGATTTTGTCACCAACCCATAACCCACAAAATTAAATATGAAATTACTTTCTCCAAAAATGATTATGGCACTTACCATATGCAAAAAATCATGTAATTTTTCAAAATGTGACAATGTGAAAACATTAAAATTTTTGTCATGATGAGTCTTTCTTTTTGTTTGAAAATTTGCACAAATGTTAAAAATAAATACAAAAAAGGAATATTTGATAAATTTTTTTGAAAAAAAAGTCATTAGATTTGAAAAAATTTGAAAACTATGTTGCGACATTTCCTTGTTGATTTTGATTTGGTAACAATTTTTTAAATGTTTAGATAGGTTCCTAGAACATGTCAACGTTTAATTTGAAATCCCTTTTGGGTTCCTCATAACTAATGTGCTGTTAAAAAATGAAAAAAAATTCATGAGAACTTTTCTTTTACAACATGTTGATGTACATTAGTTTTTAAAAAAAATCTCCTAGCTACGACCAATTTATCATACAATATCAATTGTTGATATTAAATTAATGGCAGGCCATTGTGTACAACACACCTTGTTTCAAGAACATTTGCAAAAAGATTTGTTAAAGAATTCATGAAATTTGTCATAAGAAGAACCATTAAAATTATATAAGAAAAGTTATCACAATTCATGTCATGTTGCCATGGTATAACAAATGGATGAGACCACATGATTTACTTCACACTTATGTCATAACTATACTTCCATCAAATATGGTTTATTCAATATGAATAGGTGTGAAAAATGTTGTGACATAAACCTTATCTTGTAATGTTACAAAGCAAAATCCATAAGTATGAGAGCACATGCAAAATTTCAGTTATATATGTGATTTCTACACCTGTCAAACTTTAGAAGAGTGTAATACCTTGGCCAATTGTAGTATCAAATAATGCTCCACCATGCCAATAAACACCAACATGTCCCTTTAGAATCCAATGCAAGATTGCAACATTTGCACTTACATGTGTAATCACAACCAAAATCTATAGCCACAAGCACCAATAGGGTTCAAAGGGTTCAAATGAGTGGTAACTAGAAGCACAAAATGTTTTCATGGAAGTTGTCATCAATATTAGTTGGAATTGAAAAAGTCTTCATCCCTCATCTTTTAAATGACACGACTTGTCCACATTGGGTATCTTGGTCCATGTGCACACTAATCCCTTTGGGATTTGAAGAACTTTTTTGATAGACATGTATTGATTTTATAGTGTGTCACATGATGGGCTAGAAAAGAATTTTTCCAGTTTTCTTGATAGGAGTAGGTAATTTTTTGATATGCATTTGACATGTGGTGAGTGCAAAAAATCAACCTTGTTGGCGAGCAATCCAAAAATGACATAGCATTAATCGGCAACACGTTGTAGATGAGGTTCCTCCACGAGTGTGTTCTCTCAAGGGAGGGCCGACCCTAGGGTGTTCTCAAACCTTAGGAGAACCCACAAGTACATGAACCTCCACACAAGTACACTTTTTTTTTTCTTTCCTCCATGGGAATGCAGGAACATATAAAAATAGGAGGATCTCCCCCCAGCATAACACCCTATGATTCTTCCCTTAGGGGAGGTCCCTCAAAATACACATAGAAATAAAAAGAGATTAGTATATGTTTGGATATTGTTCACACTTTTAGGTATTCTTCTATGTTATGTTTACATACCTAGTACCTAGGTCAAAATCTAACAAGTTTTTGCAATTTGTTTTTGAAAATCGTTTAATCTTATTGAGAATCTATGACAATGTAGCATCCATGGGAGGGGGGTTTGTCTATTGGATTTGTCCACCAACTTCGTGTTGTAGGTGAGGTTCCTGAATGAGTGCATTCTCTTGAGGGAGGGGGCACCCGAGGCTGAGCGTGTTCCCCAACCTCAAGAGAACACATGAGTAGAGGAACCTCCCCTTATGTATACAACTCTCTTTTTTCCTTGCTTCTTTCCTGTTTCTTAGAAAAGAAATATTTCCATGGGAATGTGGGAACATATAAAATTGGGGAGCTCTGCCAGCATAACGGCCTAGGGTTTTTCTGCTGGGGAAGATCTCTCAAAATACACATAGAAATAGAAAGGGAGTTGTTTACATATCTTTCAGGAACACAGTAGAGAATTTTTTATGGAGAGATTCTCTCTGTTTAGAGTGCAGGCTAGCAGTTCTTGGTTCCTAGCAAGCATGTGAGACATGACCAATTGACATAGCATCCGCCTAATTGCATTTCAACATAGAGAGTAGCACAAGCCTTACCTGAGATTGCAATGGCAAATGGAATTGTGAATTTTCTTCACCCCAAATTACCAATCTTGTTCTGGGCCATGTTGGTTTGACCGACTAATGCTAGCCATGCTGTGTAGGTTTCTAGTGATGTATGTGACATGTGCTGGAATGTGCATTCCAATAGAGGGAAGGATCCCGCAGGTGAATTGTGCTGCTGGAATGTGCATTCCAATAGAGGGAAGGATCCCGCAGATGAATTGTGGTGCTGGAATGTGCATTCCAATAGAGGGAAGAATCCTGCAGGTGAATTGTGCTGTACATCATCCACAAGAGTGTCATCAATTTGTGCAGGGTGGGCACTGGTCAATGGTGTCTGTAGCACAGATAATGGCATTGGCAGCATAATGAGCTCATGTGTCAAAAGGTTGTTGCAAAAGGAAAGTCCGGACACTGGCAGCAGTGCATGGACCACATTGCAAATTAAAAGCAGGGTTCTAGTCTCACCCAGCACATCTCTACTTAAATGCAGCTTGACTCTCAAAGTTCCAGGTTCCTACATGAAAAAATAACTCTGAGAAGACCAGCACATGTTTTGATGTCACAAAGAAGAGGAATATGGCAAGTGATACAGCTTCACCAATTCACTCGAGTACCACATAAGATGCTCAACCATAAACATCAGTTGCCAACAGACTGATGCAGTTGCAAAATCTCAGGCACTGAAGACAAATATTTTCTCATTCTTGTAATCTGATGATGACATTTGCAAAAGAAGTGGATCACAAGAGTGGATCCAAATTCAGGCCATTCAGATAGAGGGCAGGGTATTAGATCAGGGCAAGCAAATTGAGCACGTGCTATTGGAACTAGGTACAGACAGGTTGAGTGGAACACATGGAACTGTGCAAATGGATTTGGATGCCTGTGAAGTCAGGGATTGCACAGGGAGGTAAGGAAACAAAGGAGACTCCTGAGGAAATCATGTTCTTATGCCTGGCTCCTGAAAGAAATGCTCTTATGCTCTCCAGTGAGGTGGAAGTTAGTCGGTTCTGGGTGGTGGAGATGGGATAGAAAGGTTCTCAAAGTGAGTGTAGCACAATTGTTCAGTGAAGTACTGCCGCTCTGTGCTGCATAGGGAGCCACATGTGTAAATGTGTTGTAGATACTAACTCAGGGCACCTGAACAGAGTAACATCATCAAATGCATGATCAAATTTTGGATCCTTCAGCAATGTTTCCAATTAGAATCAGATGGGCTTCTTTTTCAACCTCTTTGGATGCAAGCGATGCTGGAAATCTCTTCAAAGGAGACTTCTGGATGCAGAGAATGCAAAGTTGTATAGTGCAGAGTCTGCTGATTAGTCCTCAGTAAATCAGCAATTTCTTTAAAGGGATTGCCCATGAGAAATCTGCAATCCCTGCTTGTTTGTTGTGTGAGGTGATTGCTATGTCATCATAATCTTGACGGCTCCAATGGGGACAAACTCTCCTGTCACTGGGCAATGTACAGCTGGGCAAGTGTCTTGACCGTCTCAGGTTTTCAAATTCTGTTGATTGTTGATATTCGTTGGGTCTTAGGGATGATGGGTGCTGTATTCATTAGTTGGTGAAATGACATATGGGATGGGATGATGGATTGTGTGCAATTTCAGGGTTGCAGGAAATGGACATATAATGAACTTCTTGTGGGGCATCATCCATCTATGGAACTGCATAGAGCTTCTCAAGCCTTTGTCGTTGCTCAATATTGTTGGAGAGTTGTTGGAAGGTCAGATTGCTCTCGCCTGATAAAATCCAAGCTCATAAACTTATGTGTCTCTGTATATACCATGGGTAATTTTTTTTGTTATTTGTGCACCATATGAAGGCTTCCATTAGATGGAAATGCTCAACCGCCAGAAACCTTTAAGGGGAGTAAGAGTGTCCTTGAAATTGAGTAGTTTGCAAAAGGTTGGTCAAATATTTTTGCCTTCAACTCAAGTCTCGAGATTATTTGGTTGAGTATGTCTGGTCATCCATCTTGCAGCTTAGGAAATAGCCGAGGAGGAAGATGAGCTGCTTGGGGTGGAACATCTTTGGAGTTGGCTGGGTGAGCTTTTGGATGGTACAATTTTACATAGGCTGTGAACACTACTGCAGCAGCAGAGTTATTTTGCCATCTGAATATTCTGAGGGTGAATTGCAGGCCGAAGGCAAATATTTCCAGAGCAGAGGGAGACTCAATCAGGGCACACCAAGTTCATGCCTATTTTAAGAGATGGGTACAATCCTTTCTTTGACAGCAATCAAGAGAGAAGTTGTCTTGTTGAGGTACTGCAAGGTGTCCCCTGTAGGGTCTCACCATTCTTTGTAGAAAATCTGAAGAAAACTACTGAAGCAAACTGCACAGATCTTTGCTGTGAGTCAATATTGCTAGCATTAGAGTTGATGTAAATTTAGCAGTTAATCCTTTGCAAGACCATTTTGTCAAAGGTTCTGCTGTTGAGAATGCTTGAAAGCCATAGAATTTGATTGTGTGAGAAGGATATCATCAAGAGAATATTGATAAACCTGCACTCTGTTGGGTCCAATATTGGGTCCATTGGATCCATTCCTGTTGGTAAAAACTGGAAGTTACAATCACCCACGTTTGGAACCATCTTTCCACCCTAGGGAATCCTGCCCTACACAACGGATAAAAAATGGCTGTAGCTTTTGATGACTACAAATTGCTCATATTGGCAATCCAGGTTAAGCAGCTTGAGCTTCATGCAAGAAGATCACCACTTCAATTCAGAGTGCAATGCTTGGGGATGTGCTCAACAGTTTGTTTTGGGGGGCAAAATTTCACCACTTGGCCACGAAAAGAATCCCAGTGCAACTCATGTACCAAGGATTTTTTGTGCAAAACAATGCACTGAAAGACATCAGATTGCAAAAATATAGCAAGATTCTTAAGTTTTTCTACTTTCTTCATTGTACTCAAATTTGTCTAATTCCTCTTGTGGTTGATTGCCAGTGTGGATACAGCACAGAATAGTGGGGGAAAAACCCTGGATGTGCTGCAAGCTTCTTCTATCATGTAAGTTGATCATTGAGAGAACTTCCATTAGAAATCTGGAACTCTGCTGCAGAGAGAAATTTCCACTAGTCCTTTTGAGCCCCATAGTGCCACCCACACTTTGTTTTTCCAGGCAGAAGTACACCTAATGATGTGGCCAAAAGCAATTGTTCCCATGTACTTCCAACAATCTTTTGCTGTTTTTGCAAGCAGAGATTTGTGATTCTCATTTCTAAGAAAAAATAATAGGTTTAGGGTTTAGGGTTTAGGTTTTAGGGTTTAGGGTTTCTGGCATGTTGAGGCAGCTGACCATGTACAATTTTTTTGTTTGATTTTTTATTTTGATTTTCCCTCCAGAAATACATTTATCAAATGACAGCCCAACAATTCTTCAAACAAGTTTTGGTGTAGTATGTGGTTTTTTGAAAATGTAAAAAATATGAAAAGCATCATTCTTTTGAAGCAGTGTAAAAAAATAATGTTATGGTGAATGGAATGTTTTTATTAAATAAAAAATAATTTGAAAAAATATTGTGCAATTTTTTGAAAATTAATTATATTTTAAGGATAAACCTCTCAAATTAGGGTCAACATGACCATAATTGTCTACTCATCATCATCACTTGCCCATTCTATGAATTGTTCTTTATATTTGGGATTGAATTTTTTTTCTTTCAATCTTAAACTATTGAATACGAATACTAAATATGCAATCCTTTCAAAATTTAACCTATTTCATTTTTTGCTATGTATATATTAAAACATGCTTTGATTTCTTTCACATGTAGATGCTACCCTAACTTAACCATTAGGAAATCCCAAAGTTGACATACTTTTTATTCATTTTTTTTTCAAATGAAGCAAATAATCTTGCAATTTATTAAAAAATATATTCACTAAATGAGTTTCAAGAATTTTTTTTAAAAAAATACGAATCATTGAGAAATTCAAACATGCTCAATTAT